>JAEEGL013127477.1_pt1 | contig 68313 bp, 62 predicted proteins | sample 9134231 | NCBI WGS metagenome assembly JAEEGL01 (sample SAMN16246548, study PRJNA631951) | gut metagenome | biome: gut microbiome; feature: rumen; material: fiber-attached | host: Bos | place: Iran: Karaj | collected 2018-10 | reverse complement strand
TTGATGATGTTTTGAGACATACTGCTCATGGGTTTTTCCTTTCCGGCTTACGCCTTATTGATAAAGATTCACACCTCTATCAAACTGGAAAAACCCACTTATCGCAAGTCCTAACTGTCAGATGAAATCTGAACTAGTACAGATTAAGCCATAAGCGACAGGCAATAAAATATCAATGCAAAAGTCTTGGACTTTTGCTTATAAAAGATAGAATTCAATAGTCATCACCAACATACCCTTTTAGGACAACCATGAAACGGCCTTACATCATCTGCCACATGCTCGCTTCACTTGACGGTCGTATTGACTGCGCAATGACTGACCAGATATGCGGTAACGAATATTACGAAGCACTGGAAGAACTCAATTGCCCTTCCATGATCAATGGTAGGGTTACGGCTGAAATGCATTACGCAGACAAGGGAACTTTCACACCAAAGAGCCAAGCACCTGTCGGCAAAGAATCTGTGTACTGCGCAAAGAAATCCGGAAGCTACCACATCATAACCGATACCCTAGGCTCCCTCCTCTGGAAAACAGACAACTTGGATGGCAAAGCCTTAGTCTGCCTTGTCAGTGAGTACGCGACACAGGACTACTTAGCCTACCTCAAGGAAAAAGGTATTTCTTACATTGCAACAGGCAGGCCTGGCATTAACCTGATGCGAGCCATGGAAATCCTTAAGGACTCTTTTGGTGTTGACCGCCTTGTCCTGACGGGGGGCGGCAATCTTAACGGCAGCTTCCTTGCATCAGGACTCCTTGATGAAATCAGCATGATGTATGCCCCTGGCATCGATGGCCGGGCAGGCTGGACGGCTGCTTTTGATGGCATCCAGGATCAGAGCCGTCCGCCCGTCAAATTGAAACTGACAGGAACTGTCAAACAGTATGACAATGGCACCATCTGGATAAGGTACCTACCTGCCTGATGCGAAACTGCATCCAGCCTACAGACTTGCATTTGCCAGCGGCTTATTGGCCAACAGAAAAAACGGCTGACCAACCATCTTTACGAACTGCGTCACTCATTCCCATGCGCCTGACGCAGTCTGGCTAGACGCTCGTCGATTTCATCAACATCTTCCTGTTCATGTTCACGAGCCTTCTCGAACCAATAGATGGCTTTGGCATTGTCCTTTGCAAGACCATCGCCTCGTTCGTAGCAATTCGCCAGCTCGTAATAGGCAGGGTTGCCGCCATCCGTCCATTGATCACCGCCTAATTCCGCTGCCCTCTTAAACCATTCACAAGCCTGTTTCTTGTCCATGGTCACATGGTCATTCTCCCGGGAATAGATATATCCAAGCCACCACATGGCACTGGACTTGTCTTTTTCTGCAGCCTGTTTCCACCAATAGATGGCCTTTTGGTTGTCATGCGCAACACCATCACCACGATAATACGCAGTGCCTACCTCTTCCAATCCAATTGGATTTCCCTGTTCCGCTGCTTTCTTAAACCAATAGAACGCTTTCTTAACGTCTTGGACTACGCCTTCACCCTGCTGGTACCTTAATCCAAGTTCCGCCTGTGCTACCGCACTACCTGAACTTGCCTGGCGCTGGCAGGCGCTCAAAGTTTGGCAGAACTCTCCTGCATAAACCGGCAGACCGCCCAACATCAAAGCCGCACAAATCGCCCATTTCCCCAATTTCATGTTTTGCTCCTCCCTGCTCAGTTGAGAAAAACCCCTTTTCAACGGTAAAACGTTACCGTCCTTTCATGTCCGATATCCCCTACTTTATCCTGAAGTTTTTCCTTAAACGCATGGGCAACTATGACTTCAAAACGTAAAGGAATAAGCCCATCACCATTACGCAGAGCTTCCAATTTGTCGAGCAACCGGGCAAAAGTCCCCTTCCCCATAAGCCCCAAACGTCTTGTTTCCAAAGGATTTCCTCCTAACGATTGAAGATCACGTAGCAGAACTCTTACATCCTGATATGTGAATTCCAACCATTCTCGTTCCAAAACTGGTGCAGGGAACCCCACCTGTACCAACGCATCGCCCAACTGTTGGAAGTCCGGAAAGCTAATCAGATGGTCATAACCATCAATACCCGTAAACGCCTGATAAAGGTTATGCAATGACCCATACCCAAGACACGAGAAAAGCAACAGTCCATCCCGTCTTAACATTTGATGCCAATTGGCAAGAACAGTACCAATATCCCCTGCCCAGTGCAGCATCATATTAGACCAGACAAGATTAAAGGACTCCGGACTAAAAGGCATAGCCTCTGCATTGCCACAAAGAACCGCTGAATGCCCGACACCTGAGAATTGCGCTGCTACCAAAGGCGCATAAGCACAGTCCATCCCAACAACAAATGCACCTATAAAACGTTGCCTTAAGGCTTCCAAATCACAACCTCGACCACATCCAACGTCTATCAAGGAATCAACCGACAACTCGATGACAGACAATCTATCATGCAGCCTCTGAGCAACCGGACGACACAGGAAATCCCCTCCTCTTGTACGGGGCAGGTTTTCAAACAGACGCCTGACGATTTGCGGCAAAGGATGCATGAACTGTCAGATTCCAAAGAAATTGCCTACAATGTCCTTTCTGCTGGGCGATAGAATAAGGACTCTCGCTACGATAGCACCAAAACTACTACCATCTATTGTATTTTATGCGATTCTAGCTGAGTTAACCCTTTACAACGCTATCGCGCACTGGAGAAACTGACTGGAGCATCCTATGTTCAATGTTGTCTTGGTCGAGCCTGAAATTCCACCCAACACAGGGAACATCATACGCCTTTGCGCCAACACAGGATGCCAACTGCATCTCGTTGAACCCCTTGGCTTCCCCATCGACCACGCAAAGATGCGCCGCGCCGGCTTGGATTATCATGAATTCGTCTCCATCAAAATCCATAAGAACTGGCAGGCATTCCTTGAATCAGAACACCCGGATCCGGTCAAAATGTACGCCATGACAACGCACGGCAGCAGTTCGTTTTACACTCATGCAACATTCACGCCTGGGGACTGGTTTATTTTCGGCGCAGAAACTCACGGACTCGCCGAGTCAATCCATCGTTTTTTCTTAGAAGGGCACCGCTTAAGGCTACCGATGATGCCAGAGAACCGGAGCCTCAACCTATCAAACAGCGTTGCCATCACTGTTTATGAAGCCTGGCGCCAGAATGCATTTAAAGGCGGCATCTAGCCAAAGGGCAACCTCAAAAAAAAATCCCCTGGGCGGCATCAACCTAACAGGGGATTTTCCTGGAATCCTCGGCTCTATTTGAACAGATCTTTGAGTTTATCCATCCACGATTTATGCTGCGGACTGTGCTTGGCATCCTTGGCAATCAGTTCCTCAAACTTCCGAAGGAGGTTCTTTTCTTCTTCTGTGAGATTGACTGGTGTTTCAACACGCACGTGGCAGAAAAGATCACCCGGGTGGTAAGAATGAACACCCTTGATACCTTTGCCTTTCAGACGGAAAGTCCGTCCTGTCTGCGTACCTGTTGGAACATGGAACGAAACCTTACCATCCAAAGTCGGCACTTCAATGTCGCCGCCCAATGCAGCCTTACCAAATGAAATTGGAATTTCACAATGCAGGTCATCATCATCACGTGTAAAAACCGGATGATGCTTGATATGGATTTCGACAAATAGATCCCCTGCCGGTCCACCATTCTGTCCAGGTTCACCATTGCCCGCAGACCGGATACGCATTCCCTCATCAATGCCTTTCGGAATAGAGACTTCCAAGGTCTTGTTTGTACGCGTGTAACCTTGTCCATGACAGTCCGGGCAAGGTTCTTTAATGGTTTTTCCCGTGCCATGGCAATGTGGACAAGTCTGGTGGACCTGGATAAATCCTTGCTGCATTCGAACCTGCCCCTGACCATTACAAGTTGTACAGGTCGTTGGAGACGTTCCCTTCTTGGCACCACTCCCACCACATGAACTACACTTGTTCCAAGCCGGAACACGGATGGTCTTCTGACAACCCTTCGCCGCCTCTTCCAGCGAAATCTCAAGGTTGTAGCGCAGGTCGCTTCCGCGGTATGCCTGGGAAGCACCACGTCCTCCCATACCACCCATACCGCCCATGCCACCACCAAATATATCGCCAAATATATCGCCGAAAACGCTGCCGAATGGGTCTCCTCCCATACCACCGCCCATGCCGCCCATACCATTAGGATCGACACCGGCATGTCCAAAGCGGTCGTAAGCCTGACGCTTATTATCATCTGACAGAACTTCGTAAGCTTCTTTGACTTCCTTGAACTTTTCTTCAGCCGTTTTGTCATTAGGATTGCGGTCTGGATGGTATTTCATCGCCAGCTTGCGGTAAGCCTTCTTGATTTCATCCTCAGATGCACCCTTGGCCACCCCAAGAACTTCGTAAAAATCCCGTTTTGCCATTTAGTTGTTCCTCATCCTCAAAACGGCTGCCTTCTTTACAGCAGCCGGATGTATGTACTGACCAAACAGAACGCCGGGCTAATGGCGGAACCATATACTGCCCGGCGGTCTGCCTATCTAGAAGGACTGATTATTCTTTGTCCTTGACTTCCTTGAAGTCAGCATCGACAACATTGTCGTCTTTAGGAGCAGCGCCTGCTGCACCTGCATCTGCTGCTCCCGCACCGGCTGCACCTGTACCGCCTGCTGCACCCGCAGACTGCTGCTGGCTTGCATAGACCGCTTCACCCAGTTTCTGGGCTGCCGTTGCTAAGGCCTGCATCTTGGCGTCGATTGCCGCCTTGTCATCGCCCTTCAATGATTCTTCTAATTCCTTAATAGCAGCATTGATGCCATCCTTAGTCGGCTGATCAAGTTTGTCACCATGTTCATCCATAGACTTGCGCGTTGCGTGTACCAAGGCATCACCTTGGTTACGTGCTTCAGCCAATTCGCGGACGCGTTTGTCTTCTTCTGCGTTGACTTCCGCATCCTTGACCATGCGCTGGATTTCTTCTTCAGTCAGACCGGAATTCGCCTTGATCGTAATCTTGTTTTCCTTACCAGTTGCCTTGTCTTTCGCACTAACGTGCAGAATACCGTTGGCGTCAATATCGAAAGTCACTTCAATCTGTGGGATACCACGTGGTGCAGGAGGAATACCTTCCAGATTGAATTCACCCAGTGCCTTATTCGCAGCAGCCATTTCACGTTCGCCCTGGCAAACCTTGATTGTCACTGCAGGCTGATTATCATCAGCGGTCGAGAACACCTGACTGTACTTAGTCGGAATCGTGGTGTTCTTCTTGATCATCTTGGTCATAACACCACCCAAGGTTTCAATACCCAAGGACAGCGGAGTCACATCCAAGAGCAACAGGTCTTTACGGTCTCCGGAAAGAACAGACCCCTGCAGGGAAGCACCAACTGCAACTGCTTCATCAGGATTGACATCGCGGCGAGGATCCTTACCGAAGAATTCCTTAACCTTTTCCTGAACCTTCGGCATACGGGTCATACCACCGACCAAGATAACATCATTGATGTCAGAAGCACTCAGACCAGCATCCTTTAACGCAATGCGGCAAGGTTCAATTGTCTTGTCAACCAAATCTTCAACCAGAGATTCGAGTTTTGCGCGGGTCAAACGGACATTCAGGTGAGCTGGAGCACCGTTAACCATGGCAATGTACGGTTCATTGATTTCTGTCTGCTGGGAAGAAGACAGTTCAATCTTCGCACGTTCTGCAGATGCCTTAATACGCTGCAGGGCAATCGGATCTTTCTTCAGATCAAGACCATTGGTCTTCTTGAATTCATCAATGATGAAGTCAATAATGCGCTGGTCAAAATCTTCGCCGCCCAAGAAAGTGTCACCGTTGGTAGACAGAACTTCAAACTGCTTGTCCCCATCGATATCCGCAATTTCAATAATCGAGATATCGAAAGTACCACCACCCAAGTCATAGACAGCCACTTTTCGATCGCCCTTGCCAGCTTTGTCGAGACCAAATGCCAATGCAGCAGCCGTTGGTTCGTTAATGATACGCTTAACATCCAGACCAGCAATACGACCGGCATCCTTGGTTGCCTGACGCTGCGCGTCATTAAAATAGGCAGGAACTGTGATGACTGCCTCAGTCACTTCTTCACCCAGATAGTCTTCTGCAGTCTTCTTCATCTTACGCAGAACTTCTGCAGAAACCTGAGGTGGCGCCAGTTTCTTACCTCCTTGGACAGACAGCCATGCATCACCATTGTCTGCCTCGACAATAGAGAAAGGCATTACTGGAATATCGCGCTGAACTTCTGCATCACTGAACTTACGACCGATCAGACGTTTAACTGCATACAGCGTATTCTTTGGATTCGTAACAGCCTGACGTTTTGCAGGAGCGCCCACTAAAATTTCACCATCATCCATATAAGCAATGGTAGATGGCGTGGTGCGAGCACCTTCTGTATTTTCAATGACTCTTGGCTGACCACCTTCAATAACGGAAACGCAGGAATTGGTGGTTCCTAGGTCAATACCGATAATTTTGGACATTTGCTTTTCCTTTCAATCTTTGGATTCTTTGCATCTGGACACCTTTGGTTGTTCCAACCAGAGGTGTCCATTCAGTTCTGGACTGTAGATAGGGATGGCTTTTTAGATTTCAAGCAGTCAATTACGCTTTTTTTGCAACCGTGACAATTGCTGGACGCAACAGGCGATCTGACAGGGTATACCCCTTCTGGAGCACAGAAACAATCGTGTTATCCTCTTGGTCAACCTGGACTGTCGAAATCGCTTGATGTTTGTTAGGATCCAATTTGTCACCCTGCTGTGGCTCAACTTCTACAACCCGGTTCTGCTCAAACACCTGGTTCAACTGGCGCAGGGTCGCTTCGACACCAGACTTAATGGATTCAACGGTTGGCGCATCTGTCTTTAATGCCATTTCCATGCTGTCCTTAACGGCAAGCATTGCCTTAGCAAATCCTTCGACAGCAAACTTATGCGCCTTGGCGATATCTTCCTGTGCATGACGGCGGATATTTTCACTTTCAGCCTTGGCGCGCAGGAAAGCATCCTGCATCTCAGCTGCTTTTTGTTCTGCAGCTGCCAACTTGGATTCCAGAGATTCCTCCTGAACCGTTTCTTCAACGGGTGTCTCTGCCTCAGCAGAAACTTCTGCAGTCTCTGGATTCAGGTTCTCGTTTTCTGGTTTCGTATCTGACACGGTTTCCTCCCTATGGATTTCTAACAATTCTCCAGATATGGGGACGGTCAAACCGTTTTCAAGAGATGAGGGGCAAAAAAATTGCTGTTTTTAGACTAAACGGAATGTCGGTTGACCCAACATTTCTCTGGCATGGTCCATTGCCGTTTCCGTTAATTCTGTACCACCCAGCATACGGGCAATTTCGGTCACACGAGCATCATCTGTCAATTCCGTAATACGGGAAACGGGGTGAGCAACATTAGCAACCGCCTGTTTACTGACCTGAAAATGCTGCTTTGCCTGTGAAGCAACCTGCGGGAGATGTGTCACACACAATACTTGATGGTCATTACCCAAGCGCCTTAAGAGCTTACCAACAACTTCCGCAACACCACCGCCAACACCAGAATCAACTTCATCAAACACAAGTGTCGGCGTTGCTGTCGCATCAGAGGCAATCACAGACAAAGCCAGAGACACCCGCGCCAACTCACCACCCGATGCAACCTTAGCCAATGGCCTTAAGGCAGCACCCGCATGCCCCGACACCAAAAACTCGACAATATCCGTACCATAGGACGCAGGCTCTCCTTTGCGAATATCAACAGCAAAGCTACCTCCTGTCATATGCAGTTCCTGCATGATGTCCGTTACAGCATGACCCAACGCCTCTCCAGCCTTACAGCGCGCCTTTGAAACCTGTTCCGCTAAATCCTGGTATGCTGTTTCTGCTTTGCGAGCCTCCTCCTGCAGCGCCTTAAGATTGTGATCCTGCTCAAACTGTGAAAGTGCTTCACGACGCTTCAGAAATTCTTCGGGAAGCTGGTCCGGATCGACCTTGAACCGACGTGCCAGTGTGTGCAACGCCTCCATGCGCTCCCCCACTACATTCAACTGCTCTGGATCCAAGTCTGTATGTGCCAAGTAATCTCGCAGTGAGTAGACCGCTTCCTGAAGCTGAATCCTGGCATTCTCAAGCATCTCAATAACCGGTTCCAGTTCTCGATCAACACTGGCCAGTCCAGATAATGTCTGATTGATGCTTCCCAACCTAGACAGCATAGGATTGTCTGATTCAGAAAGTTCATCAACTGCACTACCAATACCTTCCAGTAAACTCGCCGCATGAGATAAGCGGTCATAATCCTGGCTGACCTGCTCCCATTCGCCTTCTTTTGGCGCTACCTTTTCAAGTTCCTTAAGCTGCCACTCCAAGCGCTCGCGCTCTTCCTGCATCCTTTCAGTATTCGCCGTAGCCTGCGTAATCTTTTCTTCAAGCTGCTTCCACTTCCGGTACCTGATGCCCAATTCAGCAACCTTTGGGGTAAGTCCTGCATGACGGTCAAGGAGCAACCTTTGTTCCCCTGTCTTCATCAATAATTGATGTGCATGTTGCCCATGGATATCTACCAACAGTTCACCCAAGGACCGCATCTGCATAGCGGTAACCGGAGCACCATTGATAAAACAGCGCGATCGCCCCGACTCAGCATCAATCGTCCGCCGTAACAAAACCCCGTCGTCTTCGCTGTCAATCTCATTAACTACCAACCATTCTTTGGCCTGATCATCGACGGAAAACTCTGCCGTAATATCTGCGCGTTTTGCCCCTTCACGCACCATAGACGACTCTCCGCGGCCACCCAACGCCAGTTGGAGCGCATCAATCATAATGGATTTACCCGCACCGGTTTCCCCTGTCATCACAGAAAACCCCGATGCAAAGTCTAGGGAGAGACTATCAACAATGACAAAATCGCGAACATTCAGGGCACGCAACATGACCCACTACCTTCCAAGATTCAAATCTGCAGGAGTTTAATATGCACGGAATCAATCAAGCTTCCTTGAAACCTCATTCCAATGCAGTTTATTGCGTAATGTGTCGTAATAACTCCAGCCAACAGGATGCAGGAACGTCACAACATGCGGCGCCCTGCGTACAGTCACCTGATCACCACTTTGCAAATTGGCAAACGACTGTGAGTCGAAACTGATGCTCGGCTGCCGTGCATGGACAACGTCAACCACAATTTCACTCGTATCTGGGATAACAATGGGACGGTTCGACAATGTGTGGGGCGCAATGGAGACAAGGACAATGCCGCCCAAATTCGGGTGAAGCATAGGCCCACCAGCTGACAGGGAATACGCTGTTGAGCCAGTCGGTGTCGAAATAATCATACCATCCGAATGTTGTTGGTACATAAAATGTCCATCAACATGGACACGAAGGTCAATCATCCCAGCACCAGCACCTCTAGAAATCACGACTTCATTAAATGCCACCGCTTTGCTAATGACTTCCCCCTCACGAGTGATTGTCCCTTCTACCAGGAAACGCTGTTCAGACTCATACCGTCCCTTAATCATCTTATCGAGCACAAGCAACATTCGGTTTAAGGGAATATCTGTGATAAATCCAAGATGGCCGTGGTTGATCCCAATCAAAGGGACACTATATGGCGCCAGCTGCCTTGCAATACCAAGCATCGTACCATCACCACCCAAAACAATTGCAGCAGCGGCTTTTGCCCCGATTTCCTCCAGCTTCATTGTTTTGACTTCCTGAAAGGGGACATTCGCCCCTGTCTGGGCTTCGTAAACAACCTCATGCCCAGCATCTTTTAGGAAGTTGGCGACCTTTTCCAGGGACTGAATAATGTTAGGCGCATAAACCCTGGCGACAAGGGCAAAGATTTTTTTCGTGGTCGGCATGGCAAATCCGAAAATCCGTCAATGGCTTCAGATTACACCAAAAACTCCCCTTTTCACACCTTTCGCCAGAAGATATCTGCCAAATGATTGTATTGATGAGTACATCCGCCACAAATCGCCCCATACGCCTCCCCCTATCCACGAACAGACCAACACCTAAAGACAAATAATCTTTCTGGTTCGCTCCTGATAAAATATGCAAAAACATTACCAGTCTCTTGCCATGAAAATTGAACCCCGCGCGCAGGCTCTCTTGAAAACCCTCATTGAACGATACATCGATGAAGGTCAGCCAGTAGGTTCCCGGATGCTCTCAAAACTCTCAAACCTTGACCTGTCACCTGCCACCATCAGGAATATCATGGCAGATTTGGAGGAAATGGGGTTTGTTGCAAGCCCACATACATCAGCCGGCCGCATCCCAACACCACGCGGATTCCGGATATTTGCAGACACCCTGCTAACAACAACGCCAACCAACGTCAAACCAAAGTTGGCAAGCGACCTTAAGTTGACCCCAAAAATCGGACAACCTAAAAAAACCATCACAGATGCCGCCCAAATGCTTTCATCGCTCACCCAGTTTGCTGGTATTGTCATGGCACCGCATCATGAATCAGCCTTTTCGCAGATTGAGTTCTTAAGGCTTTCAGAAAAACGCATCCTGCTGGTCATCGTCACACCGAACGGCGAAGTCCAAAACCGTTTGCTGTTAACAGATATCGACTACACAGCATCCCAGCTTACTGAAGCAGCAAATTACATCAACACCCATTACACAAGCCTAAGCTTCAACGAAATCAGGGAAAAACTGCATGGCGAACTCAAGGAAATCCATTCTGACCTGTCTAAGCTGATGAAAGCTGCCATTGATGCAGGCGATGAGACCCTGTCCGACCAGTCTGCCGAAGTTGTGATTGCGGGAGAAAACAATTTACTGGAAGTGAAAGACTTCACCTACGACATCAGCTCGCTACGCCGCCTTTTTAAGATGTTTGAGCAAAAGACCGAACTGATGCAGTTGCTCGACTTTTCAAGCCGTGCCAGCGGTATCCAGATTTATATTGGCGGCGACTCCAAGCTGGTACCAAACCCAGATATTAGCGTAGTCACCGCCCCTTACCAAGTCAACGGCCAGTTTGTCGGCACCCTGGGCGTCATAGGCCCTACCAGGATGGCTTACCAGAAAGTCATCCACATTGTGGACATCACCTCACGGTTGCTGTCCAACGCCTTAAGTCACTCCGCCATAACCGACGATTGACTACAATAATCCAGCGTCGCCTTTCCTCTATCTATACTGGTTGATGGCATCCCTTGTCTGGATAGCCGCTACACGGGAAAACGCTGCATAACGCTCTGCTTCCTTTTCACCGGCATAAAGGATTGCGCGCGAAGAGTTGATCATCATGCCCAAACCAGACGCAGTCTTACCGCTTTCAACCGTTGCCTTGATATCACCGCCTTGGGCACCGATACCTGGCACCAACAATGGCATATCACCAACAATGCTACGGACAGCCGCAATTTCGGCTGGATAGGTCGCACCGACCACAAGGCCACATTGGCCATGTACATTCCATTTCTCGGCCACCAACCGAGCAACATGCTGGTACAGGGGTACTGTTTTCCCGGCAACCGTAACATGAAGTGCCTGCAAATCCGAGCCCCCTGGATTAGAAGTCCGAACCAACAAGATGGTTCCGCGGTCTGGATACGCAAAATAGGGTTCGACAGAGTCATATCCCATATAAGGGCTCAATGTAACAGCATCGGCTTTGAAACGTTCGAAGGCCTCACGAGCGTACTGTTTTGCCGTCGCACCGATATCTCCCCTTTTGGCATCCAAAATGATTGGAATATCTGGATACTGCTCGCGGATGTAGGTACAAATCGCCTCCAGCTGATCTTCTGCCTTTTCTGCTGCAAAATAAGCAATCTGAGGCTTGAATGAACAAACCAAATCGGCCGTCGCATCGACAATCCCTTTGCAGAAAGTGTAAATGGCATCGGGCTTTCCCTGCAGGTGTGCAGGGAAACGGCCAACGGCTGGATCAAGCCCAACACACAGGAGCGAATTATTTTTCTGCCAAGCAGCAGCTAATTTTTCAGTAAAAGTCACCGTTTACCCCTCTTGTAATAAGTAATTCGAATTTGACTATTGTCCTTCTTTCGACGGTTCTCGTCTGAAAACACGTGGAGCACGTGGTGCTTTCGATCTGTTTGATCCCAATACCATATCAAACCGGAAAAGCCGACATTCAATCGCCCCATTGAACAAAGGCATACGCATTGATTCCTTTAGGCGCATCATCTTCGGCACAGACAGGTCTGCCGTAAAGAGGTAGACCGACCAACCCGCAAAACGCTGTTTGAGCATCGCACTGAACTGCTGGTAAAAATACGGCGCGCGATCTTCTTTTTCGAGGCTACGGTTACCTCTGATCGTAATGCGTTCACCATAGGGAGGATTCGTCAGGATAATACCAGGCCGATCCACAGGCATCTTAATTTCCTGCGCCTCTACCTGTTGCAGTGGGATAGTAAAAGGAACCCCTGCATTCGCAATATTAGTCCGCGCCTTAGCCAGCATAGCCGTCGAAATATCACTACCAAAGAGCATTGGCGGTGATGCCATCGCATTTCTTTTAGCCTGCGCTTTCATTGACTGCCAGTATCCCTTGTCAAAACCCTGCATACGCTCAAATGCAAAATGACGGTTGATACCAGGTGGGATGCCTGCCATCATTTGAGCGGCTTCAATCAAAATAGTCCCTGAACCGCACATAGGATCAAACAACGGTGTACCAGGCTTCCAGCCAGTCATCCTGATCAACCCTGCCGCCAGGTTTTCACGCAAAGGCGCTTCTCCAGTTTCCGTACGCCATCCCCGTTTAAAAAGTGCCTCCCCAGATGTATCTAGATACAGGGTAACATTATGCGCATCCAAGAAAGCCGAAACACGTATGTCAGGTGTTCGGGTGTCAATCGAAGGACGTTCATGCACCTGGTTGCGGAAACGGTCAACAATACCGTCTTTAACGCGCAGTGTAGCGAAATTGAGACTCTTTAAGGGTGACTTGATGGCGGCAATGTCAATCCGAATGGTGTTTTCCACCCCAAACCACTGTTCCCACGGCTGTCTCACCGCCAACTTATAGATGTCTTCTTCATCCTTGTAACTGGACTGTGCAAAACGCAGAAGAATCCGAGATGCAATACGGCTGTGCAAGTTCAAAAGCCACCCATCCTCAAGGCTTCCCGAGCAATGCACGCCGCCAGGTACGGATCGATGAACTTTCAATGTGGCACTTTTGGCTGCAATTTCATTGAGCTCCTGCGACAGAACACCTTCAAGTCCCCTAGGACAAGGACAGAAATAAGAATGGGCTACCGGCATAAATTTTTCCTTCCTGCTATTACCTGCGGACTTCTCCGTGACCTAACACCACATACTTTAAGGATGTCAGACCATCGAGACCAACTGGTCCCCTTGCATGTAATTTATCGTTTGAAATACCGATTTCCGCACCTAGCCCGTATTCAAATCCATCCGCAAACCGCGTGGATGCATTCACCATCACCGATGAGGAATCAACCTCGCGCAGGAACTGCAATGATTTGGTGTAGTTTTCAGTCACAATAGAATCTGTATGTTTGGACGAATAGGTATTGATATGGGTAATCGCTTCATCAACATCACTGACGACACGAACAGCTAAAACGGGCGCAAGATATTCAGTCGACCAATCTTCTTCAACCGCCTTTGCCCGGTAGGGATAACCATCAAGGATGGTATAAGAGCGCTCATCACAGCGCAGTTCTACTTTCTCCGTTTCATACAGTTTTGCCAATTCCGGCAGGATGATATCCGCAACACCATCAGCAACCAACAGCGTTTCCATCGTATTGCATGTCCCATAGCGCTGGCATTTTGCGTTAAAACAAATGTCCAATGCCTTCTTTGGATCGGCTTCATCATCGATGTAGACATGGCAAATACCATCCAAATGCTTGATCATCGGGATCTTGGACTCCTGCATCAATCGGGCAATCAACCCCTTTCCACCCCGTGGCACGATAATATCGACGTATTCCGGCATCGTGATAAGTTCGCCAACCGCTGCCCGGTCTGTTGTCTCGACAACCTGGACTGCACTTTCAGGCAAACCAGCCCGTTGCAGACCTTCTTTGACAAGCCCAGCAAGAACACGGTTGCAGATAATGGCTTCAGAACCGCCCCTGAGAATCGTTGCATTACCACTTTTGATGCAAAGGCCTGCTGCATCAACAGTTACATTCGGCCTAGCTTCATAGATGATACCGATAACCCCCAAAGGCACGCGCATCTGTCCCACCTGAATACCTGACGGCTGAAGCTTCAGACCTGATATGGCGCCAATAGGATCTGCCAATGCAGCAATCTGTTCCAAACCAGTCGCCATGGTTTCAATCGCTTTGTCCGAAAGTGTCAACCGGTCTAACAAGGCAGATTCAAGTCCCTTTTCTCGAGCCGAAGCCAAGTCTTTTTGGTTGGCTTCACGCAAAGCTGATGTTTCCCTACGAATCGCCTCAGCAATATAAATCAGCGCACGATTCTTTGTCGCTGTATCAGCCTTTGCCATAACAGCGGCTGCTTCACGGGCCTGTTTCCCAATACGGGTCATGTAATCCTTGATGTCCACAATTTTCCTGCCTTATCAAAATATTCTTGCAAGACGAACTCAACTGTCCGAAAAAGAAAGCCCCAGACGGGTCAAGGCATCCCAAGCGTCACTGGTACCCCGCTTCGTGTCAAGCCCTTTGACCAAACGGTCAATATCTGATGCCTGCTGCAGAGCCTCGACCAATTTCCTTCGATCCAAATGCCGCAATGCCTCCATCACCAGACGTTCATGTTCGCCCCTTAAACGCTGGTTACGTGCAACATCTGCAGGTCGCATACCGGCATCCAACGCTTCACGGCATTTCAATAACGTCCTGATTTCTTCGACAAATACCCAAAGCAATAATGGTAACGGTGTTCCTTCGCCCTTCAAGCCATCCATCATACGGACAAAACGAGCCGTATCTTTGCTGAGCATGGCTTCCCTGACCTTGAAAACGTCATACCGGGAAACATCAAGCACAGCATTTCGCACCTGTTCCTCAGTCAATTTCCCTTCTGGATATAAGAGTGCCAGCTTCTGGATTTCCTGCCAAGCTGCCAACAAATTACCCTCAACACGTCCGACAAGGAAACGGATACACGCCTGATCGACCTGCTGATTCTGCCGACGCAACCGTGTAGCAATCCACCCCCCCAACTGTGAAACATCAACCGTGTTGACTTCAACAAAGACTGATTGCTTCTGTAAAGCCTGCACCCAAGCAGATTTACGCGTCGTCCAATCCAACTGCGGAAGGATAATCAATGTAACATTGTCAGGAGAAAGGTCGGATATATACTGCACAATCGCCTTGGATCCGTCCCGCCCCGGTTTGCCTGTCGGCATCCTAAGCTCAATCAACTTGCGGTCACCAAAAAGGGATATGGCGTTGTCCGCCAGCCTAAGGTCTTCCCACTTAAAGGACCGATCGACTGTAAAAACCTGGCGCTCGGTTACCCCTTGATTGCGAGCCGCAACCCGGATCATATCAGTGGCTTCCTGAACCAATAAGTATTCATCACCGGAAACCACATACAGGGGTAATATCCCCTTTTTTAGCTGCGCCTCAAGGGCTTCATACTTAACCAGCATATGCTAATGGTCATCGACCCAAGCCTTATTGACCATCCGTCTCAATCTGGAAGGCACCACCTGGCATCTGTGCATTGTCATTTTCATTTTGATCGATGCTCTCAGCTGCCTGCATATCCTGCGACTGCCCAGGCAACCCTTCCATCGTAACTCGGCTCAAACGCCTTAGAATCTGCTGGGCGATATCCTGCTGCATATCTTCATACAGCATCTGCTTCTCACGCTCTTTTGCCAAGTCTTCCGAATCGTCATACGTCATCGTCCGGCGCAACGTAATAGTCGTCGGCGCAACCAGTTCACGACCTTTTACTGTACGTAATGAATAAGTTACGCGGTAGTAGAGCGCATATTCACGCGCATCACCATGGTTGTCATAGGAAAGCGTCTTCTGTTTTTTGCGTTCATTAGAAATCGACAGGATTACTTCCGCATTTTTCGGATTATTAACAATCTCGGTTGTCTTCATCCCACGGTTCAAACGATTGATGATTCGAAGAATCTGGGATCCCCCTGGCGTTTCCACATACATTGACTTGAATGCAAAATGGAAGTCCCCTCTCAAATGGAAGCCACAAGCGACCAGCATGAAAGCAAGCCCAATAACAGCAAACCATCGGGCAACTAATCGGGAATAGGGACTACGTATGCTTTCCATGGCAGTTCCTGTCAGACCACAATATTTACAAGTTTGTTCGGCACAACAATGACACGCTTTGGCGTTCCCGTCACAAATTTTGCCACCTTCTCATCTGCCAGAGCTACAGCTTCAACAGAGGCCTTATCCGCATTCTTTGGAACGCTGATTTTGCTACGGAGCTTACCGTTGACCTGAACAACCAAAGACACTTCACTCTGTTCCAACGCCTTCACATCCACCTGCGGCCAAGGCGCATCCAAAAGGCTGCCAATGCCGGTATCATACCCCAGCTCTTTCCACAGCACATACGTGATATGGGGAACCACTGGATAAAGCACTCTCAGGAAAACAGACAACATTTCCCAAAGTACCGCATTGGACGCGTCAGAACCATCCAATTTGGCAGCTTCTAAGGTATTAAGCATCTTCATCCCTGCAGATACGACCGTGTTGTACTGCATGCGGGCATAATCTTGGTTTGCCTGCTGTAAAACCTGGTAGATTTCCCGACGCAAGGTTTTGAGCTCATCTCCCAAACCATCTGGGACAGCATGTGGCGCCTTCAGCACAGCTTCCTGATTACGATAGGCAAATGCCCAAACACGACGCAGGAAGCGGCTTGCCCCTTCCACTCCAGAACCTGACCATTCCAATGTCTGTTCAGGAGGTGCGGCAAACATCGTAAACAGACGGGCAGTATCTGCACCGTACTGGCTAATCTGTGCCTGCGGATCAACACCGTTGTTCTTGGATTTCGACATCTTTTCGATGCCACCAATGGTAACAGGCGCGCCGTCAGCCTTTAAAGAAGCCGAAACTGGGCGTCCCTTTTCATCAAGGCTCAAATCCACTTCATCAGGGTTATACCAACTCTTCTTTCCCGACGCATCTTCGCGGTAATAGGTTTCATTCAGCACCATGCCTTGGGTCAACAGGTTTTTAACCGGTTCATCAAAATTGACCAAACCCAGGTCACGCATAACTTTCGTCCAGAACCGGGCATACAGCAAGTGCATGACTGCATGCTCAATACCGCCAATATACTGATCCATCGGCATCCAATAGCCAACCCGTTCATCGACCATTGCCTTATCTGACCCTGGTGAACAATAACGCATGAAATACCAACAGGAATCCACGAATGTATCCATCGTATCGGTTTCACGCTTAGCTGGCTTACCGCAACATGGGCAGACCGTTTTCAGGAACCCTTCAGATTTATTCAGCGGATTGCCCGTTCCATCAGGAATGCAGTCTTCAGGCAATATGACAGGTAAGTCCTTTTCAGGAACGGGCACTGCACCACAATCCGGGCAATGGATAATCGGGATTGGCGTCCCCCAATAACGCTGGCGGGAAATCCCCCAGTCACGCAGACGGAAAGTCACCTGTTTTTCACCCAATCCCTTATCTGAGAGTGCCTTAGCGACTGCATCTACCGCATCCTGATGTCCCATGCCATCTAAGATACCGGAATGAATACAGCGGCCTTTATCCTTGTCGGCATACCAATCCTGCCACTCTTTATCAGAGAACGGTTTGCCCTCGACATCAATGACCTGCTTGATTGGCAAACCGAAGCGCAAAGCAAATGCAAAGTCACGTTCATCGTGCGCTGGTACACCCATCACAGCGCCATCGCCATAACTCATCAACACATAGTTACCAATCCAGACCTCAACCTTCTCACCAGTCAATGGATGAGTGACATAAAGACCCGTGGGAACGCCTTTTTTCTCCATTGTCGCCATATCGGCTTCAATAACACTCCCTTGGCGGCATTCGTCAATAAACGCTGCCAAGTCAGGACGACCTTCTGCTGCAAAACGAGCCAAGTCATGCTCAGGCGCAACGGCACAGAACGTAACCCCCATAATGGTATCCGCACGGGTTGTGAACACCCAGAGTTTGCCATCACCAATCAACTGCCCATGGCTGTCTTTGATGTCATGCTCAAATGCAAAACGGACACCTTCTGAACGCCCAATCCAGTTAATCTGCATCGTCCGGACTCGTTCAGGCCACCCAGGCATCTTATTCGTAATGAAATCCAGCAATTCTTCCGCATACTGGGTAATGCGGATGTAATACATTGGAATTTCGCGCTTTTCAATCAGAGCACCCGAACGCCAACCACGCCCATCAATAACCTGCTCATTCGCCAAAACCGTCTGATCAACAGGATCCCAGTTCACCGTCCCCGTCTTCTGGTAGATGATGCCTTTTTCAAGCATCTTCAAAAACATCCATTGGTTCCAGCGGTAATATTCGGGACGGCACGCTGCCATCTCGCGGGACCAATCAATAGCAAGCCCCATAGACGCCATCTGCGACTTCATATGGTCAATATTGGAGTACGTCCACTCTGCAGGCGGAATACCGTGCGCCATAGCCGCATTTTCCGCAGGCATCCCAAAGGCATCCCATCCCATTGGCATCAAGACGTTGTAGCCATTCATCCGCATATAACGGTAAAGCACATCGTTGATTGTATAGTTGCGGACATGCCCCATATGGAGTCTGCCTGATGGATAAGGCAACATGGAACATGCGTAGAATTTCCCCTTTGGGAAACGGGGATCATTTTCGATTGCCTTATAAACCTCTCCCTGTTCCCACTCAGCTTGGGCTGCCTGTTCCACTTCGGCGTGATTGTATCTATCTTGCATGATTACTGTATCGGTTAAAAAAAGGGGACAACGCTTGGCCTCCCACAGAGTCCCTTCAGGATAATGATGCGCCTGTCATGAATGGACAAGCCTATTTTCTACTTCAGTCCCAAGACATCCTGCATGTCATAAAGACCTGCTGTTTTATCTGCCAGGAAGCGGCAGGCAATCAGACTCCCTTGGGCATAAGATGCACGGCTGGCCGATTTATGGGAAATCTCAATGCGCTCGCCTGTTCCTGCAAACAGAACAGTATGATCGCCCACGATGTCGCCACCGCGGATGGTAGAAAACCCGATAGTGGATGGATCTCGTTCTCCGGTAATCCCCTGACGCGCAAACACACCGCATTCCTTCAGGTCACGTCCAATAGCATTAGCAACCACCTCACCCATCCTAAGAGCTGTCCCTGATGGGGCATCCATCTTGTGACGGTGGTGCGCTTCAATGATTTCAATATCGTATCCCTGGGCAAAATGCGGCGCAGCAACAGCAAGGAGCTTCATTGTGACATTAACGCCCACGCTCATGTTTGGCGCAAAAACAATCGGAATCTGTTTAGCAGCCTCTGTAATGGCCGTCTTACCTGCGTCGTCAAAACCGGTCGTCCCGATGACCATCTTCACCTTGTGCTCTACACACCACTGCAGATGCTCCAATGTACCTACAGGGCGGGTGAAATCAATAACATAATCAGCATCCGCAAACGCTTTATCCATACCAGCTTCAACATTAACCCCTGTCTGCTGTCCCAAAAACATCCCAGCATCGCGGCCTAAGGCTGGTGAGCCCGGGATATCCAATGCACCAACAAGCGTAGCATCCGCCGCATTCAAAACGGCTTCAACCAACATATGCCCCATCCGGCCATTCGCACCTGCAATAGCAATTTTCATATTATCCATTACTGAATATTCCCAATCTGGTTAAGGTTCGGTGATTCAGGAACCATCTTGTCAGTCCGCCTTGGAATACTGATAGACTCAAACTTCCTGATGCTTTCATAAGTTAAGTTCTTGTTTTCTTCAGCTTCCATTTCGTCATAAGCATGCAACGTCCGCAACATAGCATCACGGTTTGCCATCCATTCTGACCGTTTCTCTTCAGAAACAGCACCTTCAATCGGTGCCTGAACCGTCGACGGCCTAAACGCACTGATTGGACGAGGAGCGCCAGTCTGGCCGCTACTGTACGTCGTTCCGGTACGGTAAGACGGCAAACTCTGATAGTCGACAACCTGTTCTGGTCCTTCTTCCCCCTTGATTTCCGGGACGGCAATAGACACATCCTTAGGCGACCATGTCTGTTTTGTGCCCGGTTTCACACCCGGCAGTGGACGCGAAGGCTTACCGGACTTAGAAACACGCCCAGGCACATAATCAGGCTTATGGACATCTGGCTGACCGCCTGTTGTCCTCACTGGTGCAACAGCAGGCAATTGGCGTTCAAGCTCTTCTGGTGTTGGTTCTCCGGAAGCCCCTGCTTCAAGCGGTGTTGGAGAATGTCCCGGCTGGAAATCACCTGTCATATGATGATCTGTCGTTGCAATAGCCTCTTTCTTCGGCTTATCCTTAGACTCATCATCATCCGTAATCTGGTTTAAATATTCAATTTCATCGGGCAGGCTGTCGTGCTTGACACTTTCAACCACGCCATCCTGATTGAAGAAAACTGCCACACGATAAGTCGTCAATGCACCATTTTTCTTTAACAAGCGGAATGGATAATCCCAACGATTCGCATGGAACATGTCTGCCAGAAGAGGGGTACCCAACGCAAAGCGCACCTGTTCCTTAGTCATCCCAGGCTGCAGGCGATTTAACATTTCTGCCGATATAAAGTTACCCTGCTGCAGATTCACGCGGTAAGGCGTAAAGAAAATCATCCACTTCTTGACAGGCCTTGGCGGCGAATTTAAGAGAACTTCTTCCTTTTCTCCACGGTCTGTATTTCCGTACTGGGTATAGGTAATGGAACGGCGTTCTGGCGCATGGAATTCAGGAACGATTTCCAGATGCCGCCTTTCTTCTTGGACTTGCGCAACAGTTTCTGCCCCCACTGTACTCACTTCCTTGACTTCGGGGATTTCGGTTTCAATTCGTTGCGGTTCTTCATGGCGCAGAACACTTTCTTTGCTTTGTTGCTGACCTTTTTCTGGCACTGCCGCTACAGATGGGAGAACAACCTGGCGTCCGGCATCCCGAGAAAGAACTTCCTGAGAAGGTTGCGTAAGCGCGGGCTCTTCCTGTGACAATACTTCCTGTTTTCTTTGCTGAGACAACAAGGCTTCTTCTGCGCGCCGACTAGCTTCTGCAACCGCACGCTCATTCTCCTGATGGTCTTTTAAAGCCTGTTCTTCACGTAACTTCTGTTCATCAGCTTCAATCGCCGCAATCACCGCCTGATCGTCTTCAACTGGCGTATCCTCATCAATCAAGGGATTCTTTGACGCACATCCAAACAGGACTGCAAGCACAGGCGCCAACAGCAAGGACGTCCGGACATAACGCCACAGACTATTTTGTTTTTCACTCATGTCGAAAATGAACCCCAACAGCAATTTATTGAGCAGATTACGCAAAACATATATGATAAAGCAGATGACAGTAAAGAACCAATTCTGAAACAGAAAGGGCCTTCAAAATAATGAGTGCCAATCCCAGTGAACTGAAAGCAAACGGGCTCAAAGCAACCGCTCCCCGTCTGAAAATACTTGATATTTTCCAGAAAAACGCCTCAAGCCACCTCAGCGCGGAAGACGTTTACCGTCTGTTGCTCACAGAACACCAAGATATCGGACTTGCCACCGTCTATCGGGTTCTTACGCAGTTTGAACAAGCGGGCATATTATCACGAAATTATTTTGAAACAGGGAAAGCAGTCTACGAACTCAATGAAGGCTCTCACCACGACCACATTGTCTGCATCAGTTGTGGCCGCGTAGAAGAATTCCATGACCCCGAAATCGAACGCCATCAACAAGAAGTCGCTACCCGCATGGGCTTTGAACTCGTCGACCATAATCTGGCTCTTTACGGCCGTTGCGGCCAATGCCGCAAAAAAAACAACCAAACCAGCTAGCCACCTTCATTTTCCTTCTCAGGCTTTTTCTCAAAGCGCAAGGCCAACTTGTGGTAGAAGGATGCTGGGCACACCACCTTTGAAACGAAGTTAGCAATCAATGAAACTGCAATCATCGGGAAAAGCATCTCATAGCTTCCCGTGATTTCCATGGAAATCACAAAAGCCGTCAGCGGGGACTGTGTCAGCCCCGAAAGGTAACCTACCATAACCAAAATAATCAGTGCGCGATGGGGAGCAATATCTGGCAACAAATGGGAAACCATATCACCTAAGCCTCCACCTACCGCAAGAGTTGGTGCAAACAAACCTCCTGGAAGACCACACAACGCCGTCAGCAGCGTTCCTACAAACTTAGCAGGCCCATAAAACCAAACGTGTGTTGCAGAATCACTTTCCAATGTTGCCTTCGTTGCCCAATAACCTGTCCCATTGATAAGGCCATCCGTCGCAAGACTAAGGATTGCCATCAGAAGTCCGCACACCGCCGCCCATGCTATCGGGTGATGTACCAATGTACGCCGAATTTTTGTTGGCCACCCATCCGGTGTCTTTTGGGCAAGGAGACTGAATACGCCACCGAACACACCACCGACAAGACCACAAACCAAGATTGCAGGAATATGGGATACAAAATCCAGATTTACATGGTATTTACCAAAATAGGTATAGCTACCCATGATGACCAAGGACACCAACCCAGACATCAAAACTGTGAAGATTGTCTGGTTATGCCCGCGGTAGACATACTTCTTTGCCATCTCTTCCATAGCAAACATAATGCCGCCGATTGGTGTATTGAACGTTGCAGCAACACCTGCTGCCCCACCAGCCAAAACCAGCATCTGGCGGTGTTCTGCCCTTTTCAGCGTGCCATAGCCAAAAAACATATGCATGATGGAACCACCAATCTGAACCATAGGCCCTTCGTGACCAATTGAAGCACCAATCAACAAGCCACCGACAAGCAAAAGGATACGACCTATGACAATCCGCAAAGACAGCAGGTTTGATTTCTTAGTACCATCATGATCTTCCAGCACGGCAATGGCCTGGGGAATCCCACTTCCCTGCGTCCCAGGGAAAAAACGGCGGCTGACATACATCAAGAGCGCATATCCCACCGGCATGTAGACAATGGCGCCCCACCCCAGATGATCGGCAATCCAGCGGTTAGCCTCATAGCAAACATTGCTGATGTTTGCCATGCCAACACCTGCCATCCCGATTAAGAGCGGCGCTAAAAGCCACATCACTAGTTGGCGCCATGTCCGCATGGTCTTCTGTAAGAAAACCCGCCTTCGGCGCTGGGGTGACAAATCGTGGTGTGACATGGACATGGCAAAACAGCTTTATCTTGGCAACGGGTTCAATTTTAGCCGAATGCGTAACAAGAACCCTAGTTCTAGCAGATGCATTGCTACGAAGAAACAGGCAAAAAAAGACCCACAGCGTAAAAACTGCAGGCCTTTTGATTTTTGGCGGGAAACATTCCCGGCAGTGATGATTACATCATACCGCCCATGCCACCCATACCGCCCATGCCGCCCATACCAGCACCAGCATCAGCAGGTTTGTCTTCTGGAACGTCACAGACCATGCAATCAGTGGTCAAGAGCAGACCAGCAACAGAAGCGGCATTCTGCAAAGCGGAACGTGCAACCTTAGCAGGGTCAACAACACCCATTTCAACCATGTCACCATAGACTCCGGTTGCAGCGTTGTAACCAAAGTTGCCAGTACCTTCCAGAACCTTGTTGACAACAACAGAAGCTTCTTCACCCGCATTAGAGACAATCATGCGCAGTGGTTCTTCCAGAGCCCTCATCACAATCTTGATACCAGCTTCCTGGTCAGGGTTTTCACCCTTGACGTTGGAATTTTCACGGGCACGCAACAGGGCAACACCACCACCGGCGACAATACCTTCTTCAACAGCAGCACGAGTTGCATGCAATGCGTCTTCGACACGTGCTTTCTTTTCCTTCATTTCGACTTCAGTCGCAGCACCAACCTTGATGACAGCAACACCACCTGACAGTTTCGCAATGCGTTCCTGCAGTTTTTCTTTGTCGTAATCGGAAGTTGCTGTTTCAATCTGTGCACGGACTTCTTTGATACGGCTTTCGATTTCAGATGCCTGACCAACACCATCAATAATGGTCGTGTTTTCCTTGTCGATTTCGATACGTTTTGCCTGACCCAACATATCCAGTGTGGTCTTTTCCAACGTCAGGCCAACTTCTTCTGCAATCACGGTACCACCAGTCAGGATAGCGATATCCTGCAACATAGCTTTACGACGGTCACCAAAACCAGGTGCCTTAACAGCACATGCCTTCAGAATACCGCGCATATTGTTAACAACCAGCGTTGCCAGAGCTTCACCTTCAACATCTTCTGCAATAATCAGCAGTGGGCGGCTTGCCTTAGCAACCTGTTCCAAAACTGGCAACAGGTCACGGATGTTGGAAATCTTCTTTTCGAAAAGCAGGACGTATGGATTGTCCAGAGCAACAATCTGTTTTTCAGCATTGTTAATGAAGTATGGAGACAAGTAGCCACGATCAAACTGCATACCTTCAACGATATCCAATTCGTCATTCAGAGATTTGCCGTCTTCAATGGTAATGACACCTTCCTTGCCGACTTTATCCATTGCTTCAGCGATGCTTTCGCCGATTGAGGTATCACTGTTGGCAGAAATGGAACCAACCTGGGCAATTTCCTTGCTTGTGGTAATTGGACGGGCAATTTTCTTGAGTTCTTCAATGGTCGCTGCAACTGCCTTGTCAATACCGCGCTTCAGATCCATTGGATTCATACCGGCAGCAACATACTTCATGCCTTCACGGACAATGGCCTGAGCCAGGACTGTTGCCGTAGTGGTACCGTCACCAGCATTGTCATTGGTCTTGGAAGCTACTTCCTTAACCATCTGTGCGCCCATGTTCATGAGCTTGTCTTTCAATTCAATTTCTTTCGCAACAGAAACACCATCTTTGGTGATCGTTGGTGCGCCCCAGCTACGTTCCAAAACAACATTGCGGCCTTTAGGACCCAAAGTAACCTTAACAGCGTCTGCCAGGATATTGACGCCTTCTACCAATTTGCTACGACCGGCATCGCCGAATACAACTTCTTTAGCGGACATGAATTTCTCCTAAATATTCTATATGGTGGATATACCTTAAATAACATGCCAAACAGTGGATTACTGTTCGATGATGGCCATAACGTCGGATTCACGCATGACGAGCAGTTCTTCGCCATCAACCTTTACAGCCTGGCCAGAATATTTGCCAAACAGGACATAATCACCAACCTTGACATCAAGTGGCAGAACCTTGCCGTCTTCCAGAACCTTACCATTGCCAACAGCCAGAACTTCACCCTGGTCAGGTTTTTCTGCTGCTGCATCTGGAATGATCAAGCCAGAAGCCGTTGTTGTGGTCTGTTCAACGCGTTTGATGATGATACGGTCTTGCAAAGGACGAAGTTTCATAACAATTTCCTATATAAATCTATTTAATCAATCCACCCAAAAACATTGCCAGGAAAGAACTTTTTCCTTGCTGAATCGGGTAAGAACAGAGACTGCTGTTAGCACTCTCCCTTAACGAGTGCTAAGTATATGGGCGGGTTTTATGAATTTCAAGGGTAGCAAAAAAAAATAATTTTTCAGAGAGAAAAAGAAGACTGTTCATCCATCCGTAACAGCGAAAACGATTTACGATTAATCGAATTCCCTCATACAACATCATGGAATACGTTTGACGATGCGAACTGGCTTTTCTTCCTCGACACCAGCATTGATAGTACAGTGCTTTGATTGACAGGCAGCTTGCGATCCACAAGTACGACACTCAACCGCATCACAGAGAACGGGCCTTCCTTGCCGATACCGACGCACTAAATGAAAGATGATTAAGCCAACAACAATGACCAATACCATCCCGACAAAAAAAGTTCCCATAAAAACCCTTACTTCCTAGCCGACGGCATTTTCACCATTAACCATATTCTCGATACGCACGGTATAACCTTTACGAAAGAGCATGTATACGCCTAGGGCAACCAGCGCTAGAGCAATTGCCGTCCATATCCCGAAAACACCTGCTGTAACCCACATACCCAATTGATAGAAACACAAAGCAACGCACCACGCAAAAACACTCTGATAACCAATGGCAAACAAGAACCACTTCCAATTCTCCATTTCACGGCGGATAGCCCCCATAGCCGCAAAGCACGGTGCACACAGCAGATTGAATACCAGAATCGACCATGCTGACAGCCCTGTATAACTTGCACCAAGCTGTGCCCAGATTTCTTTACCAGTTTCTTCAACTTCCCCAACACCATATAGAACACCAAAGGTACCAACCAAGTTTTCCTTGGCAATCAGTCCTGTAATGGTCGCCACAACGGCCTTCCAATCTCCCCAACCCAATGGAACAAACAGATATTTCACCGCATTGCCAACACTGGCTAAAAGACTGTCCTCCATATTTTCGACCATACCCAAACCACCCTCTGACCATCCATAAGACGATACAAACCAAATGAGGATAGTGGACAGTAAGATGATTGTCCCGGCTTTCTTGATGAAACTGAACCCCCTTTCCCAAGTCGACCTAAAGAGAGCTCCTGCTCGAGGCCACCGGTAGGGAGGGAGTTCCATAACAAACGGTGCAGGATCACTAGCAAACAACCGTGTCTTTTTCAGAATAACGCCCGATATGACAATGGCTGCAATCCCCGTGAAATAAGCTGCTGGAGCCACCCACCAAGCCTCATGAAAGATGGCTCCCGCAAACATAGCAATAATCGGCAACTTTGCACTGCACGGAATAAATGTCGTGGTAATGACAGTCATACGGCGGTCTGCTTCGTTCTCAATAGTCCTTGATGCCATGATGCCTGGTACACCACACCCCGTCCCAATCAGGATCGGTATAAACGATTTCCCTGATAGGCCAATGCGGTGGAAAACTTGGTCAAGAATGAACGCAACACGTGCCATATAGCCACAGGACTCGACAATACCCAGCATGGCAAAAAGCAGGAAAATCTGGGGTACGAATCCTAAAACAGCGCCAACGCCAGCCACAATGCCATCTAAGATCAGGTTGGACAACCATTCATCAACCTCCAGAGCCTCCAGCCAACCGCTAACTGCATCAGGCACCATCTTGCCGAAGAAAACATCATTGACCCAATCGGTAATAAAAGCGCCCAACGAATGCATCGCTAGATAATAAACACCCGTTATTACCAAGATAAAGATAGGCAACGCCAAGAAACGGTTCGTAACAATCTGGTCTATCTTATCTGATATGGAAAGCTGTCTAGGAGCAGCATGCAAGCTAGACGATACCAAACGACCAACCCACTCATAACGCTCAAAAGACATAATGCTTTCACTGTCGTTGTCCAACTCCTCCTCACAAGCGACGATGTCTTTCTCGATATGGTCGACCTGTTCAGAAGTCAAACCAAGCTTTTCAGCAATCTTACTATCACGCTCAAACAGCCGGATGGCATACCAATGCTGGATATTCTCTGGTTCGTCATGCAATACTGCTTCTTCAATATGCGCCAATGCATGCTCTAAAGCACCACTATAATGGTGACGTAACCCTTTAGGAGGAACGCCCGACGTCTGCAAAGCCAGCCCCACTGCTTCATCGATACCCGTTTTCTCCAAGGCAGAAATAGCCACTACAGGACACCCCAACTTTGCAGAAAGGGTTCCGGTATCTAAGACATCTCCACTTTTCTGCAACAGGTCAAGCATGTTGATGGCAACCACCGTCGGTAACCCCAACTCGATGAGCTGCGTTGTTAAGTACAGGTTACGCTCAAGATTGGTACCATCCACGATATTAAGGATAACTTCCGGCTTCTCCTCGACCAAATAAGTCCGCGCAACGACTTCCTCTGGAGAATAAGGGGACAGGGAATAAATACCTGGCAGGTCAACGACTTCGACATCAGGATAACCTCTCAGGTGCCCTTCCTTTTTCTCAACTGTCACCCCAGGCCAATTCCCGACTGTCTGACGTGAGCCGGTCAATGCATTAAAAAGTGTTGTCTTGCCACAATTGGGGTTCCCTGCGAGCGCAATGCGGATACTCATGCTTTACCTCAACAATAAAGTCAGCCGGAAACCAGAATTTCTTCAATTAAACTCATGGCAACGTATATAAGCACTCTCGTCCATTATGCTTTCGAAACCAAAATATGTCCGGTCACATCACGTCCAAGGGCAATACGAGAATCTTTCACTTTAACAATCAGGCTACCATTCATATCACTTACAACGGTAATCTCTTCACCTATAGAAAAGCCAAGTTTTTCCAGAAAACGCCTTGTTTCTTCCTTGCCAGTGATCCGCCCAATCCGCAAAGGGCTCCCTTTTTCCGCAAGCATCAATGGCAACATCGAAAATTCCTAATTGAAAATTTATGGGCAATGCCAATTCGCATACCAATCTCAATATCGCTGGTAATCACGTAACGGCACTTCAAAAAGTTAAGGAAGTTGAAATTCTAGCATCTAGTCTGAAAAACAAGAATCATTATCATTATTAGTCCTATTCGCAACTCACCGAAGCATAGCTTTTCACCAAAACTGCAACATCCTGCTTCTGAGTAAGAGAAAAGGACGCACGCTTTCACCCTCAAAAACCCAAGACAAAGCCTGCCCTGATGTTGGATAATGCCCTGATGGATCACTTACTGAACAACCTTAACACCGAGCAGCTCGCCGCTGTGACATTACCCGCCCAATCAGCACTCATACTGGCTGGCGCCGGGTCTGGCAAAACCCGTGTCTTGACCACCCGGATTGCCTGGCTCCTGAAAACCGGCCAGGTTTCATCCTACAGCATCCTTGCCGTAACCTTTACAAACAAGGCCGCCAAGGAAATGCTCGCCCGCCTTGGTACCATGCTCTCTGACAACCTCCGGGGTATGTGGGTCGGCACGTTCCATGGGCTATGCAACCGAATCCTTCGGTTACACTGGAAAGATGCGGCACTCCCACAATCCTTCAACATCCTAGATGCACAGGACCAACTCTCAGCCGTCAAACGCATCCTGAAGGTAGCCAATCTCAGCGGCGACTGGTATAAACCCCAGTCTGTTGCACACTACATAAATAGCCAAAAGGAAAAAGGGTTACGGGCAGGTGACGTCCGCCCTCGTGACCACCATGAACAGGAGTTAGCCCGGATTTACGAAATCTACGAAAGCCAGTGCCAGCGGGAAGGCGTCGTCGACTTTGCTGAACTGCTGCTACGTTGCTGTGAATTACTCGAACGCAACCAACCCTTGCGCGAGCATTACCAATCGCGCTTCCGGCATATCCTCGTTGATGAATTCCAAGACACCAACGATATGCAGTACCGCTGGCTGAAACTTTTGGCTGGCAAGGATACCGCCATATTCGCCGTCGGCGACGACGACCAAAGCATCTATGCTTTCAGGGGAGCGAATGTCGAAAACATGCTGGCATTCCGGACAGACTTCAAGGTGAAGAATTTCATCTGCCTTGAACAGAACTACCGCTCAAAAGGCAACATCTTGGATGCGGCCAACGCATTGATTGCCCACAACCAAAAGCGTCTTGGGAAAAACCTGCGTACTGATGCCGGACAAGGGGAACCGGTGCGCATCCTTAAACTCCCTTCTGACACCAATGAAGCAGACTGGGTCTGTCAGGAAGTCCAACACTTGAAAGCAGAAGGCATCCCCTACCGCGAAATGGCTGTCCTATACCGTTCCAATGCCCAGTCACGCGTCCTAGAACACAGCTTCATCAACAAAAAAATCCCTTACCGTGTTTATGGGGGACTGCGTTTCTTTGAACGCGCAGAAATCAAGCATGCCATCGCCTACCTGCAACTCATCAGCAACCCAAACAACAATGCCGCATTCATGCGCGTCGCCAACTTCCCACCCAGGGGCATCGGTACACGTACTCTTGAACAGTTGGATGACCTAGCTAAGGCCAACAACTGCTCACTCTATGACGCTATCCCGTTGATGAACGGCAGATCAAGATCAGCTCTTGAAGCCTTTGCACGCATCATTGATCAAGGTACCGCTTCGACATTCAACAAGAACCTTCCTGATCTGATTACGTCCATCATCGAGTCTAGTGGCCTCGAAATGTATTATCAAAAGGAAAAAGAAGGTGCAGAACGGCTTGAAAACCTAGAACAATTGATTTCTGCCGCCGCCCAATTCCTGATAGAAGAAGGATATGACTTTGAACAATATGCTCAAACGAGTAGCCTGTCCGTCAATACCAACGCTTCAAATGATGTAATTGCAAGTTCACCAAACATCATCGATGCTAATGACAATCACCCTGTCAATATGTCACCACTTTCTGCCTTCCTTTCACACGCTTCCCTAGAAGCCGGGGACGCACAGGCAGATGAAAACACTGATGCCGTCCAGCTAATGACCGTCCACGCGGCAAAAGGACTAGAATTTGAGGCCGTTTTCATTACAGGACTGGAAGAAGGGCTTTTCCCGCATGAAAACAGTTCCCACGACAAAAAAGGACTCGAAGAGGAACGCCGTTTGATGTATGTCGCCTTGACACGCGCCAAAAAGAAACTTTACCTCAGTTGCGCTGAATACAGGATGCTGTATGGCCATGCCAATTACAACAAACATTCAAGCTTCATTGACGAACTGCCAGAAGAAAACACGAAACTGATGTTCAAGCAGAAAAAGGCATCCTATATCGATGAAGCAGAATGGGGAAATATCCCCTCCTCCAAACCCCAAACAAGCGCAACACACCACAAGTGGCGCGCGGGGCAATCTGTCTACCACAAGAAATTCGGCGAAGGTGTCATCATCAGGCTCGAATCAGGTGACAGAGCCTTCGTTAATTTCGGTTCTGTGGGAATGAAACACCTTGACCTTACGATAGCCAAGCTGGAACGACTTTAACTATTCGGAAAACAGTTCTTGCGAGGTAACCGTCGCCGTGCCGAGCTTGCCAACGACAATACCGGCAGCCCTGTTAGCTATATCAATGGCCTCGGCAACAGGTTTCCCGTAACCCAGCATGGTTGCCAACGTTGCAATGACGGTATCACCTGCCCCTGACACATCGAAAACCTCGCGGGCAACCGTTGGGATATGGATGGTATCCTTCTCGCCAAAAAGCGACATCCCTTCTTCTGAACGAGTGAGAAGAAGCCATTCAATACCCAGCTCAGCGCGCAGGTTACGGGCTTTCTGCACCAATTCTTCCTCATCACGCCAACTACCAACAACCTGCCGCAATTCGGACTTATTCGGAGTCAGGAAGGTTGCCCCCCTATATTTCTTGAAGTCGTCCCCCTTGGGATCAACCAAGGTAGTTTTTCCCGCTTTGGCAGCCACAGCAATCATTTCAGCTACATTGTCGAGTGCCCCTTTTCCATAGTCGGAAAAAACAACGATGTCATGGGAATCCAACAGATTACGGTAATGCTGCATGGCATTGTCCAATGCTTCCTGTGGAGGCCTCTTTTCAAAGTCCAACCGCAAAAGCTGTTGTTGCCTGCCAATGACTCGCAACTTCACAATCGTAGAAATATCTTTTGACTCATGTAGATGGGGCACAATACCGGCATCATTTAAAAGGCTCTCAACCATTCGCCCTGGCTCATCATCACCCACAATACCCATCAAGCTACATTCAGCACCCAAAGCAGCAACATTACGAGCAACATTGGCTGCGCCGCCCAGACGCTCTTCATTACGGTTAATCAAAACAACAGGTACCGGCGCTTCCGGAGAAATTCGGTTCACATCTCCGAACCAGTAACGGTCAAGCATAACATCGCCAACAATCAAAATATAAGGTGCTTTTTTATTCTCGCGCATGGTGTAAAAACCAAAGTATTAACTGACCTACTGCCTTAGATTATTAGGCAAAATTTTCCTCTTCAACACGTTTCGGTGAATAGGATTCCCATTCATGGCATCCTGGGCACTGCCAATAGAACTGCCTTGCCTCAAACCCACAATGGTGGCACTTATAATGCGAGAGTTTGTGGGCATAGCGCTGAATCAATGTACGGATACTAGAAATTTCTTGACGAACCTCAGGTGGCACAACCAAGAGTTGTGCTTCCAGAAGTCGATCCAAACCTAAAAGCGTCGGGGTTTTCCACAATTCTTCACGAACAAGTGCCGTTGCTTCTTCCGCTCCCTTCACTTTTAAGACCGCCTTAACAAGAACATCCAATATATCGATAGAAGAAACTTCTGTCAGATAAGAACGTAAAAGACCGATACCTTCTTCCAACCTGCCAACTTCTTCATACCCATCCATCAAGCGGCGGACAATAAGCACGGTATGCAACACATTCTGATTCTGAACACGCCGCCATGTATCCAAGGCTTTCTCAACATCACCCATTGCACGGTAAACGTCACCAGTCAGTATGGTTGCACGGGTACACATCCTATCAATCTCAAGAGCCTTTTCCAAAAGCGGCAAGGCTTTTTCAGGATGGGTCATGGCCAGATGGCTTTCAGCAATTTCGCAATAAAATTGGGCAATCTGACGGCTACGACTACCCGCCCCCATTTCCTGCAACGCTTCGGCCGCATCAATTGCCTGCTTCCATTCCTTCTCACGTTGGAAAATTTCCAGTAAAGCACGCCGCGCACGCATGGAATAAGGCGTCTCGGTCAACTCTTGGAAGACATCTTCAGCCCGATCCAATAACCCAGCCTTCAGGTAATCCTGTCCCAATTCGAACCTTGCCTGCATCTGTTGTTCGGTCGGTAAATCAGGACGCAGAAGCAGGTTTTGATGCATACGAATGGCACGTTCTGTCTCGCCACGACGACGGAACAAGTTCCCTAATGCGAAGTGTAATTCTGCCGTCTCAGGATCAAGCTTCACGATTTCAATGAATGCATCAATTGCCTTGTCTGGCTGTTCATTCAATAGAAAATTCAGACCTTTGAAATACCCCTTCGGCAGGCTACGCGATTCGGATAACAGTTGCCTGATATCAATTCGGGCAGCCACCCATCCCAAACCGAAAAAGATAGGGACACCAATCAGCCACCAAACTTCAAATTCCATAAGAAGATGCCATCAACAAACTATAACTTCCGGGTATAAACCCGACCCTTCCCAATTATTACCAGGAAAATAAGTATTTTAATGCCCCATGCAAGAAAATGGGCACCCGAAGGTGCCCTTTTATGCTGAATCTGAAGAGAACAGATTATCTTGAATCGAGGCTCGCATCAACGCGTTCACGCAGTTCCTTGCCAGGCTTAAAGTGTGGCACCCGCTTTTCAGAAACCATCACCTTTTCACCTGAGCGGGGATTACGCCCAACGCGTGGAGGCCGAACACTCAGTGCAAAACTACCAAAACCCCGAATTTCTATGCGTTTTCCATCCGCCAAGGCCTCAGCCATGGTCTCCAGGATGGTTTTAACCGTCAGTTCAGCATCTTTTGCATACAGCTGGTAGCTGTTTGCTAGAGAGTTGATCAATTCGGATTTTGTCATCGTCTTTCCTGATTACTGTTTGTTGTCAAACTTAGCTTTCAGCAAGGCGCCCAAGCTGGTCATGCCAGATGCAGCAGAAGAATCGTCCTGAATCTTCTTGATTGCTGCCTGGGTTTCCTGCTGATCCTTGGCTTTGATTGACAACTGCAGGGTACGGGACTTGCGGTCAATATTGATGATCATGACATCAACACTCTGGCCTTCCTTCAGCTGGGTGCTTGCATCTTCAACACGGTCGCTGGAGATTTCAGAAGCACGCAGGTAACCCTCAACATCATCGTTCAACTGGATGACGGCACCTTTAGGTTCAACAGACTTAACAGTACCGGTCACGATAGAACCACGTTCATTCATTGCAATGTAGTTGCTGAATGGGTCACCTTCAAGCTGTTTAACACCCAAGGAAACACGTTCACGTTCAACATCGATAGCCAGAACAACTGCTTCCAGTTCTTCTCCCTTCTTGAAGTTGTGAACAGCCGTTTCACCAGATTCAGTCCAAGACAGATCGGACAAATGTACCAAGCCATCGATATTTCCAGGCAGGCCGATAAATACACCAAAGTCAGTGATGGACTTGATTGCGCCCTTGACCTTGTCACCCTTCTTGTGGGTTTCAGCGAATTCTTGCCATGGGTTTGGCTTGCACTGTTTCATGCCCAAGCTGATACGACGACGTTCTTCATCAATTTCAAGAACCATGACTTCAACTTCGTCACCCAACTTGACAACCTTGCCAGGAGCAACATTCTTGTTGGTCCAATCCATTTCGGAAACGTGAACCAAACCTTCGATACCTTGTTCAACTTCAACGAATGCACCATAATCGGTGAGATTGGTAACCTTACCGAAGAGGCGGGTACCCTTAGGATAGCGACGAGACAGACCAGTCCATGGATCATCGCCCAACTGCTTGACGCCTAGGGAAACACGATTCTTTTCCTGATCGTACTTCAAGACCTTAGCCTGGATTTCCTGGCCAACCGTCAACATTTCAGATGGATGACGGACTCGGCGCCATGCCAAATCGGTGATGTGGAGCAGACCGTCGATACCACCCAAATCAATAAATGCACCATAGTCGGTGATGTTCTTGACGATACCGGTGATGATGGTACCTTCCTTCAGGCTTTCCATCAGTTTTGCACGTTCTTCGCCCATAGATGCTTCAACAACTGCACGGCGGGACAGAACGACATTATTGCGCTTACGATCGAGCTTGATGACCTTGAATTCAAGGGTCTTGCCTTCATAAGGCGTAGTGTCCTTAACTGGACGAGTATCAACCAAGGAACCTGGCAGGAAAGCACGGATACCATTCGTCAGAACAGTCAGGCCACCTTTAACCTTGCCATTGACAACGCCGGTAACAATTTCGCCGGATTCCATGGCTTTTTCGAGAGCCAGCCAAGAGGCCAAACGTTTAGCCTTGTCACGGGAGAGGATGGTATCACCAAAACCGTTTTCAAGGGATTCAATTGCTACGGAAACGAAATCACCAACATTGACTTCGATTTCACCGATGTCGTTCTTGAATTCGTCGATTGGAATGAAGGCTTCGGATTTCAGACCAGCATTGACAACAACAAAGTTATGGTCGATGCGAACAACTTCAGCAGAAATCACTTCACCCGAACGCATATCATGGCGTGCGAGGGATTCTTCAAACAAAGCGGCGAAACTTTCCTTTTCTGGAACAGATGCAGTAGGCATATTTTTATATTTTGAAAAACCGGTGTCCTTTTGAGACATACCGGGTCAGATTAAAAAACCCCCAAAGGCATTGCGCCTTCTGGGGACCAAGACAACCCTTATACAAGGATTATCGAATATTTTTCATCATGCAGATATCAAGGATCGCCTGAACTGATTCCTCAATACCTAAATCGGAAGAGTCAAGTATTACCGCATCAGCAGCAGGCTTTAAAGGGGAAGACTTCCTTTCAGAATCACGCCTATCCCGCTCTTCCAAATCTTTTCGCAGAATATCAATATTAGCAGAAACCCCTTTTTCTAACAACTGTTTATAACGCCTTTGTGCCCGGACTTCAACACTGGCCGTTAAAAATATTTTCGCATCAGCATTCGGGAAAATAACCGTCCCCATATCCCGGCCATCAGCCACAAGTCCTGGCGGCTGACAAAAACTCAATTGCAGAGCAACCAAGGCATCTCGCACAGGCTGATGGGCAGCAACCTTCGATGCCATGTTACCCGCTTCCTCCGTCCTGATATCTTCAGAAACATCCTCACAACCAAGGAAGATACTCCCCCCTTTGAATGAGCAAGGTAAACTACCAGCTATCGAAGCAATTGCTCCTACATCATCTTCTGCTATTCCAGCACGGAGTACTGAAAGTGCCGTCAGACGATAAAGCGCTCCTGAGTCCAGATAATGAAATCCAAGCCTATCTGCTACGCGTTGGGCAACAGTCCCCTTGCCTGAGGCTGTTGGACCATCTATTGCGATGACTACCGTTTTTTTCGGTGAAATATCTTGTAAATCCATAGCAGTTGATGCATAAAAAAAGCAAATTTCAGCAGTTCTGAGAAATTTCTTTGGATTAAACCAAAAAATTCAGAAATCCATGTCTTACACGGAGTAAAATCAGGAATCAGATGGTACACAACACAACCTTACCACGCAACTCCACATGCAAGACATCCGCAACAAACTATACAGGGAGATTCGACTATGATTTCTGAACTGGATCTACTAGCCGAGAAAATCAATGCGCTCGTGACATTGACACAGACACTGAAGCAAGAAAACGCTGACCTGAAGGCGCAAGCCGAATCCCTCAGGCAGGAAAAGCAACACCTATTGGAAAGAATCGAGACTGCTCGCCAAAAAGTAGTCGCCATCATTGACAGGTTACCGTCCGAATCCGGAGGAACTGAATAATGAGCCAACTGGATGTTTCCATCATGGGGCAAAACTACAGGCTGTCCTGCCGCGATGAAGAGGAAGGCAAACTGCTCCAAGCTGTTGCCTATGTCGATGGTCAAATGCGTACAATCCGTGAATCTGGCAAAATCCGTGGTACTGACCGGATTGCAGTCATGGCTTGCATCAGTATGGCGGCAGAACTCCTAAAACATAAGTCTCCAGACGCTCCCATACCCGAAGGTGCGTTAACGGAACTCCGTGAAAAAATAGAATCAATGACGCGTACTATTGATTCTGCCATAGAGGCTTGAAGTTTCCACACACCGTTTTTCCCCACAAACTGTTGGAAAAAACGGTTGACAGTTACTCTCAATGCGTTAGACTGGAATTGCCCTGCGGTGTACGACTTATGCCATATATTCTTTGAACCATAATTAACATAGGTTGCGGAAATTTGCAGGACAGGTGAGTGCACCGCTCGTCCGGTGAACCCGAAATCCCGCTAACTGCGACCACTTGAACCGCTTTGGTTCAAGATGAGGCGTTACGGCACAGGCGGGGTCTTTCTTTTGTAGAATTTGCCAAGTACTCAATATCCCTTGGTACGATCCACCAATCCTGGCGGTACTTCGCCCCTTTCCAAACACCGAACAGCCTGCGCTACGACCGCAACAGTTTCATCGCAAAACGTCAACCCGGCAATATGCGGCGTTAACATCACATCAGGATGTTGCCAGAACGGATGCCCATGAGACAATGGCTCGTTGGCAACAACATCCAATGTTGCACCACACAGTTTCCGCGACGCCAACGCATCCAGCAGGTCATCCTCGTTCATCAATGCGCCCCGTCCTAAATTCACGATAGCGGCACCATCAGGCAGCATACGGAAAAGGTCAGCATTCAGTATCCCGACTGTCTCACTGGTCTTGGGAAGTAGGCAGACAAGCACTCTCACATCGGACAGAAACGAAGGCAGTTCCCCAAGCCCTGCATAACACATCAAACTAGGGACAGTTTTAGGGTTCCGGCTCCACCCTTTCAATGGAAATCCGAACGGTTTAAGCATGGTTGCCGCTTTCGTCCCCATGACGCCTAAGCCCATAATACCGACTGTGAAATGATTGCGGTCATTGGGAGTCAAAAACCCCCACTGCCCGGTCGCCTGGAGTTTGCTGTATTCATCAAAACGACGAAAATAACGGAGCACAGCATACACAGCATACTCTGCAATCTGAACAGCCATGCCTGCATCTTCCAGACGGAAAATAGGCACTTTTTCCGGCACTACCTCTGAGGCAAGCAAGGCATCAACACCAGCCGCCAAGTTAAAAACTGCCTTCAAGCCCCTGCGTCCTTCAAAAAGTGCCTTAGGCGCATTCCATACCAAGGCATAATCAGCAGGAGCAACATCACCTTCTTTCCAAAGACGGATATTAGCCTCAGGCAGAGCCTGCCTTAAGGCAGGCAACCATTCAGCAGGGTCTTCACCCTCGTTATAGTAGACGACCTCAATGGTCATGGTGGTCATGCTCCGGCATTCCCGGCATACGGGCTTTAACATCCGTTGCTTCAAACGGCTTTAAACCCAGCTTTGCCAAAAGCGCACGGTCTTCATTGGCATCAGCATTGTCTGTTGTCAGCAGTTTTTCGCCATAAAATATAGAATTAGCTCCCGCTAAAAAGCACAATGCTTGGATTGCCTCTCCCAGTTCAGCCCTACCGGCTGACATACGTACTTTCGCCTGCGGCATGATAATCCGAGCCACAGCAATCGTCCTTACAAACTCAAGTGGATCGAGAGGCTTCATGTTTTCAAGAGGAGTTCCCTTAATAGGCACCAGATGATTAATCGGTACTGCTTCTGGATAAGGGTTCAGGTTCGCCAGTTGAGAGAGCAATGACGCACGTTGCTCACGGCTTTCCCCCATACCGATAATCCCGCCACAACAGACCTTGATACCCGCACGACGAACACGTCCCAATGTATCCAAACGATCCTGATAATTACGGGTCGTAATGATGGAACCATAATAATCTGGCGAAGTATCTAAATTATGGTTGTAATAGTCCAAACCTGCCTCTTTCAGCTGCTGCGCCTGTTCTTCCTTGAGCATTCCCAACGTCATGCACGTTTCCAGTCCAAGAGCTTTCACAGCCCGGACAATTTCGAGATACTTTTTAAAATCTCGGTCATTAGGCGAGCGACCAGAAGCCCCCATACAGAAGCGATTTGCCCCTAACTCCTTCGCCCGACGTGCCGCCGCCAAAATAGTTTCCATATCCAAAATCTTGCTTGGCGTCACATCCGTATTATGATGGATGGATTGTGGACAATAACCACAGTCCTCTGTACATGCCCCCGTCTTCAACGATATCAAAGAATTCAACTCAACTTCACCCGTTGGAAAATTGGCACGATGTACTTCTTGCGCCCGGAACATCAATTCCGTAAACGGCAATTCATACAATGCTAAGATTTCCTTCACCGGCCATACTTCTGGTTCAGGCAGATTCTCGGCTGCTTCTGGCCGGTAAAAATGAATTGGTTGAGATGTCATGTCAAACTACTTCCTTTTTAAACTAATTTCGTGCAAAAGATCGAGATTTAGATAATCACCTGCACACTCTAGCGACTGCAAATAAGGTACCGTCCCAAGCCTTGGGGCATCCAGCCATTTTTCCAAGGTTGCAATATTACCATCACTAAAAATCATACTTGGGTCAATATGGTTGGCAACCCACCCAGCAAGCTTAAGCCCCTTAGCGCGAATCGCGGCAGATGTTAAAAGCGCATGGTTTATGCACCCTAAACGCAACCCAACAACCAAAATGACCGGCAACCCTAATGCCAGAGCAAGGTCTGCAACAGAGGCATGATCCGCCAAAGGCACATAAAAGCCCCCCACCCCTTCGACGACAACCGCTTCTGCCTGCGCCCTAATCTGCTGGAAACACGTTGCGATATGCGTAACGTCGACAGAACGCGCTTCTATAGCCGCTGCGAGATTCGGTGAAGCAGGTTCTTTCAGTAAAAAGGGACAGACCAATTCCTGTGGCAAAAGAACGTTGGCTTCCTGTATCAAACTGTCGACATCCTCATTATGAAGAACACCATCAACCAATCGCCCTCCTGCCGCAACTGGCTTCATGGCCGCAACTTTAAATCCTCGCGCAACTAAAAGACTGATGATGGCACAGGATATCGCTGTCTTGCCGACACCCGTATCTGTCCCTGTAATGAAATAAGCTGGCCTGTTCATGCCCCAATCACTTCCTGGAGAACCATTCCGACGCGCTCTGCCAGCCAAGCCGCTTCTTTTTCAGTTGTGACATATGGCGGCATTAAGTAAACCGTATTTCCAATGGGACGCATCAAAACTTCATGCCTTAGTGCCACTTGGAAAAACCGTCTTGGAAACGTAACGACCTCTTCTTCCTGCATCTCGACGTCAAATGCCCACAACATGCCCTTATTCCTAAAATGACGAACTTTGCCATGCTGCCGAATAGGTTCAAGCAACTGGGTCATCACGCTAGAAAGACGCCTATTTCGGGCAATAACGTCATTCCTTTCAAAAAGATCCAACGTTGCCAGCGCCGCACGACAGGCCAACGGATTTCCTGTATAAGAATGGGAATGCAAAAAGCCCCGAGTAACCGCATCATCATAAAAAGCACGGTAAATGGTATCTGTGGTCATAACCACAGACAGTGGCAGATATCCTCCCGTAATCCCTTTAGATAAGCATAGGAAATCTGGCCGTATATCGGCTTGGTCACATGCAAAGAAAGATCCTGTTCGCCCCATGCCAACTGCAATTTCGTCTGCAATCATGTGGACACGGTAGCGGTCACAGAGTTCCCTTACTCGTTTCAGGTAGACAGGATGGTACATGATGAACCCTGCTGCACACTGCACCAATGGTTCCAAGATGACTGCAGCAACTGTACCTGACTTTTCCTTCAAGATTTTTTCAAGCCCATCAGCTGCTGCCAAGGCCGCTTCTTTTCCGCCATCTTCTGATGCACCTGAACGTGGATCAGGACTCGGTGCCAGGTATGCATTTCGAATCAAAGGTGCATACGCATCCCTAAAAATAGCCACATCGGTAACAGACATAGCCCCAATCGTTTCACCATGATAGCTGTGCTCAAGGCAGATAAACGCCTGTTTTTCTGGATTGCCTGTATTCTTCCAGTAATGGAAACTCATCTTCAGGGCAATCTCAATTGCAGAAGCTCCATCAGAACCATAAAAACAATGCCCCAATCTGCCCCCTGTTAGCTCAGAGAGCCTTTCAGACAATTCAACAACCGGTTCATGCGTACAACCTGCCAGCATGGCATGTTCTAAGGTATCAAGCTGCTTTTTGATGGCATCGCCGATAGTCGGATTGGTATGGCCGAAAAGGTTTGTCCACCATGAACTGATAGCATCGAAGTAACGGTTCCCATCCTGGTCATTCAGCCAAACACCTTGGCCGCTCTTAATCGCAAGCAACGGCAATGTTTCATGGTGTTTCATCTGTGAGCAAGGATGCCAAACGCTTTTTAAACTCCTAGCCATCCACTGTTCAGAAGCCGACGTCATATTTCCCCTTCCTTACTACAAAAAATTAGAAAAAGGTTCCGTCCACATAGTACCAACGGTCATCTTCCTTAATGAAGAGACTGTTTTCATGCAACTTCATCATACGACCATTCTTCTTATAGCTGGCAATGAACTCAACTGTCGCCCTATCCCCCAATTCCTGATGATTAAGCACTTTCAACCCAACCCATTTGATAGGATCTTTTTTTTCAATAATCGTGCCAGACGGACGATTCTTGGCAAGCCATGTTTCGCGCAGGTAGTCTTCGTTACCAGTCACAAAAGCACTGTAACGGGAACGCATCAAAGCCAGTGCCGTTGGAGCAGGGAGACCATCTTCTATATAACGTCCACAACATGCGTGGAAAGATGAGCCACCACAAGGACAGGTGGCAGCCATATCTTTTACTGTTTTCCGTGCCATGATAAAGGCTATTTCATTCCATAAAACTCAAAATCAACATCCGGCTTCTTACCAGAAATGATTTCCGCAATGGAACGACCAGACCCACACCCCATCGTCCATCCCAACGTACCGTGTCCAGTATTCAAATACAGGTTCTGGTATTTTGTTTTGCCGACATATGGGATATTGGTTGGTGTCATCGGCCTAAAGCCCGTCCAGAAATTAGGCTGGCTATAATCGCAAGCCTCTGGAAACAATTCAGACGTACGGCGAATCAGCGCCCTGCACCGTTCTTCATTGAGTTCACGGCGATATCCGTTCATTTCAGCCGTACCCGCAACACGCAATTTGTTACCTAAACGCGAAATACACAGTTTATAGCCTGCATCAATCAAGGAAACATAAGGCGCCTTGTCTGGATCGATAACCGGGAAAGTCGCAGAATAGCCTTTTGTCGGATAAATCATCAGATTGATGCCCAAAGGCTTCAAAAACGGTGCTGAGAAACTGCCAAATGCACAAACAAAAGCATCACTCTGAAGGACATCGAATTCTCCGTTATCCTTGATGATTTCAACAGCAGCAATACGCGCCGAATCGCCTGTTCCTTCAGTCAGCAAACGCGTTGCCTGTGTATTGAAGCGAAATTCAACCCCCTGCTCCATTGCCATCTTAGCTAGCGCTACCGTGAACTCACGGGAATCTCCATGCTCATCATCAGGCGTAAAATCTCCGCCAACTAACCTGTCGTAAACCGGCGTTAATGCAGGTTCGAGCTGGACAACCTCATCTTTAGTAATGGTGTTACGCGGACAACCCCATGATGTCATCAGCTTTGCGCCAGCCTTAGACGCTTCGTAATCAGACTTGTCCGTATAGAAATGCATAATGCCCCGTCGCAGGTAGGTATAGTCAATACCCGTCTCATCACGCAATTGACGAAGCGTGCGTTTACTGAAATCAGCCATCGCCATGCACTGGCGGGTATTGTGCGCAGTACGTCCTGGTGTACATTCCCTGAGGAAACGCGCCCCCCATTCCCATTGAAGCAACTCTGCCCGGAAGCGGTACAACAGCGGAGCATCTTCTTTACCCAACCACTTTAAAATCTTAAGCGGAGCGCCCGGGTTGGACCAAGGTTCAGAATGGGAAACTGAAATCTGAGATGCATTACCAAAAGTCGTTTCCTGGGAAGCGCCATTACGCCTTTCAATGACAGTAACATCATGACCTTCCTGGCGTAAAAACCATGCAGCTGTCGTTCCGGTAATTCCTGCTCCCAATACGGTTACTTTCACTGTTTTCTCCTCAAGAATCTGTCAGCACCCTGGAAACCTAATCAGTCCTGACTATCTGCTATTTTATGTTGGTCGGTCTCGGAAAAATACCCTCTCTGCTTGAGCCTTTGCAATTCATCTGAAACGGTATGCGTCACAACGACTTCCAGTGTGCTCTTCAAGTCAGAGGTAATAGCCTCTGAAAGGGTTCCAGTCACCTTCTGCATAGTCAACTGCAAGTTATGCTGGATGATTTCTTCAAGAATAAAACCGATGCGTTCTTGCACTCGATCCATAATCCGCTGCGCCAGTCGCTCTTCCAACTCAACCCACTCACGTTCATTTTGGGCTGAGTCCACAAGATCAGGTACGGTTGACAAAATTTCCGTCAAGAGCGGATAACCTTCTTCATCTTTTACAACAGGCACCGCATCCTGCTTCTTATCGATGGTATCTGCTATTATTTCGCCCATGGGTTTACTTTCTCATGAAGGAGGGTATAGCCTCTGTCCCTATAATGTACATAGCGGTTGCGCCCAGCCACTTTTTCATTCTCATCTGCAGCAACCAACTCAATCAACCGATCAAAACGTGCAAACTGTCCAGGAACTTCCTTAGATAAATTGACCAATACCTGACTGACAGGCAACTCTGCATCTGGATTATCCGTCAAAACAATCTTTGAATGCGCCGCCAAAGACGAACCCAACACAGCATGTGGCAAGAAATCTAGCTCCGAAAACGTCCATAAAGCAGTATCAAGGAGTGCCAACTGCCTTGCATCCTCAGTCACCACGACAAAACGGGTGTCAGAAGACTGACCTAAAGCGTTACGAAGCCAACGGCAGACATAATAGACCTTATCCTTGATATTTGTCTTGAACTCAACTATTGTCATCGCTAGCCATCCACCCCAAAAGTCTTTTCTTGCAACACGAAGAAAAACCAATGCATTATGGGCTGTTTTTTTGCGCTTGGAAAGTCAGGACAAGAGACCGCTATGACGCAACAATGCATCAATGGTCGGTCGACGCCCCCTAAATGCCTCAAACGACTCAATCGCAGGACGGGAACCACCCTTAGACAAGACTTCAGCCAAGAACTTTCCACCCATCACAGGAGATACTATTGAACCTTCCTTTTCAGCTACTTCTTCAAAGGCACTGAAAACGTCCGCTGAAAGCACTTCCGCCCATTTATAACTGTAATAGCCAGCGCAATATCCACCTGCAAAAATATGACTGAACGCATTCAGGAAACGGTTAAAGGCAGGTGGAATATTGACAGCAATACGCTGCCGAATACCATCCAGGATATCACGCGGCGTTTTAGTGCTATCGGGGTCGTAGTCATAATGCAGGTGCATATCAACCAGCGCAAACTCAACCTGACGTAGCATTGCCATACCAGACTGAAAGTTCTTTGCTTTGAGCATCCTATCGAAAAGCGCACGGGGTAACTGTTCACCTGTCTGGATATGCGAGCTCATCCCTTGGATGACATCCCATTCCCAACAGAAATTCTCCATGAACTGCGACGGTAATTCGACCGCATCCCATTCCACGCCAGAAATACCAGAAACACCCAAGTCATCGACCTGTGTCAAAAGATGATGCAGACAATGCCCAAACTCATGGAACAACGTCTGCACTTCATCGTGCCTAAAAAGCGACGGAATCAACACGCCATCCTTCTCTACCGGATGTGTGAAGTTGCAATTCAGGTAAGCAACAGGCGTCTGCAATCCCTTAGCTGTCAAACGCCGTCCCCTAGCATCATCCATCCATGCACCACCACGTTTGCCATTCCTTGCATACAGATCCATATAAAGCTGGCCAACCAGCTGTCCGTCCTTTTCAATCCGGAAGAACTTCACATCTTTATGCCATACTGGTGCCGTATCAGGTTTGACGGTAATGCCATAAAGCTTTGAGACTAAAGCAAAAAGTCCACCGACAACCTTGTTCTCAGGAAAATATTGCTTTACTTCTTCCTCAGAAAAAGCATACTGTTTCTGGCGCAATTTTTCGGAAACATAAGCCACATCCCATGCAGCCAAATCACTGATATTCAATTCCGACGCAGCAAAATCCTTTAACTGTGCCCAGTCCTTTTCAGCAAAAGGCTTCGCACGGCTTGCAAGCTCTTCAAGGAAACGCAACACTTCTTCTGGTGTATCGGCCATCTTCGGCACAAGGGAGACCTCTGCAAAATTGGCATACCCCAAAAGTCCAGCCTCCTGTTTCCTGAGCCTAAGAAGCTCTTGGATGATACCGGTATTGTCCCATTCCAAGTTTTCTCCAAGCTCTGAAGCGCGGGTACAATTGGCACGGTACATCTTCTCACGCAGCGTACGGTTGTCCGCATACTGCATAACAGGAAAAAATGATGGGAAATGCAAGGTGAACTTCCAGCCCGTTTTCTGCTCAGCCTCAGCAAGGGAACGAGCCATATGGCAGACATCTTCAGGCAAACCAGCCAAATCTTTTTCATCTGTCACCAACAACTCATAATGATTGGTAGCATCAAGGACATTCTCTGCAAAACGTGTGGAAAGCGATGCCGCCTTTTCCTGGATGCCTGCATAAACCTTTTTCTGTTCATCCGGTAACTCAGCACCACCAAGGCGGAAATCCCTTAGAGTGTTTTCAACCAACTGCTTGCGAGCAGCCGACAGCCCATCAAATGACGAGGCGTTTCGGATTACCTTGTATTTTTCGTACAGAGCCAGGTTCTGCGACAAGGCCGTCCAAAATGCGGTCACCGCTGGAATATTCTCGTTGTAAGCAGCCCGTAATTCAGGTGTATCCACGACAGCACATAGATGCCCTGCAATACTCCACGCACGGCTCAACTGTTCCGTACAATCATCCAAGGGTGTCACAAAATTATCCCAGGTCACTTCTGCCATCGGCTTTTCAAGCTCAGAGACCACCGCATTACAACGGTCAAGCAACTGTTTAATAGCAGGCGTAATATGCTCTGCCTGAACTAAGTCAAAGCGAGGTAGCCCACTAAAATCAAGCATGGGGTTTTCCATTGCATCCATCTTTCTTCGGAACATAAAAAAGGGCTCACCAAAAGCGAACCCCTTCTGATTGAGTCATTACTGCTGCGATTCCGCTAGCTTTCTTTCCGCGGCATCAATGGCATTGGACAACAGCATGGTAATGGTCATCGGTCCAACACCACCTGGAACTGGTGAAATGTAGCCTGCCACTTCCTTGACGTTCTCGAAATCAACGTCACCATACAGTTTTCCGTCTTCACCACGGCCGATACCGACGTCAATGACAACCGCACCAGGCTTGACCATATCCGCTTTGATGATATGGCGGACACCAGATGCCGCAATCAAGATATCTGCCTGTCGGGTCTGGAAGCCCAAGTCACGGGTCTTGGAATTGCAGATGGTTACTGTTGCACCAGCCTGCAACAGCAACATGGACATTGGCTTACCGACAATATTGGAAGCACCAACAATAACCGCACGTGCCCCTCGGATAGGATAATTAATGGATTCCAACATCTTCATGACACCAAAAGGCGTACATGGTTTGATACGTGGCTCTCCAATCATCAGCATACCGGTATTGAATACACTAAAGCAGTCCATATCCTTTTCAGGTGCAATCGCATCAATAACTTTGCGTGTATCAATGTGCTTCGGCAATGGCAGCTGAACCAGAATGCCGTGGACAGATGGATCTGCATTCAGTACACGGATTCGTTCCAGTAAGGCTTCTTCGGTGAAGTCTTCCGGGTATTTCTCCATAATGGAACGGATACCGTTCTTGACAGAAGCATTTTCTTTATTGCGGACATAAACGGAAGAAGCAGGATCGTCGCCAACCAGAATAACAGCAAGCCCAGGAACAACCCCCTTCTCTGCCAGTGCTGCAGCACGCTTTGCAATACCTTCCCTGATTTTCTTCGCGAGTTCGTTACCGCTGATAATTTGAGCAGTCATATCTATAATATAAGAATCGTTACAAACAATTAGACAAAGCTGCCAGAGGTATCCAGCAGACAAAAAAGCGTAAGTTACACTAAAACAGTGAAATAAAAAAGACCTGAATTTTCGGCAAAGTAACTACTCGACGGCAAAACACTCCCGGCACACCGATTACCCAGCCAGTTTCCGCAACTCCGCCTCCGTCAGATAGCGCCATTGCCCTGGCTCTAGGTCTTCCGGCAGGATAAGCCCCCCAATAGCATGACGGTGCAAAGAAACCACCTTATTGCCAACCGCCCCCATCATGCGCTTAACCTGATGGTATTTGCCTTCATCTATCGCCATTTCTAAGGAATTGGATGCCAACTTCCGACAAGACAGTGCCTTGCTGACATTTCTCTCATGGTGCAATTGAACTCCCGTTTCCAATGTTGACACCTGATCCTCAGTAAGATCATCCGCTAGCGTCATCTGGTAAACCTTAGAGACATGCTTTTTAGGAGAGGTATACCGGTGGATGAACTGTCCATCGTCAGAAAGCAGGAGCAAACCGGTTGTGTCCTGATCCAACCTACCGACACATTGCAGGTTTCGGTTTAGGAACTGCCAAGGTACCAGCGCAAACACACTGGCATGGTGCTGAGGCTCATGTGAGCACTCATAGCCTTCAGGCTTATGCATCATCAGATAAAGATGCTCACGGTACTGCCATGCCTTCCCATCCACAACAAATGTCAGTCCTTCAACAGGAATCCGCTCGGATGGGGTCTCACAAACCTCCCCATTAATTTCTACGTCTCCAGATAAGACCAAATCACGGCACTGCCGACGGGTACCAAACCCCTGGCTCTGGAGGATTTTTTCAAGCGTCATTTCCATGACGGCATTGTACTGGAAAATCAGTACACAACTTCCCCTCCTGTGGTCGTCCGTGTACAAAACACCTATACTATAGCTTGATACTGAAAGAGATGCCTTATGACCCCAATCGATACCCCATCAGGTGGTGAAGCTGTGCTTGAAAAAACGCACACCACGCTAAAACCTCCTCCGATGTACAAAGTCATCCTGCTAAACGATGATTTCACCACAATGGAATTTGTCGTTTTCATCCTTCAACAGTATTTCCATAAGGATGAGCAGACCGCATTCCAAATCATGATGCAGGTACATAAGGAAGGGCGTGGCGTCTGCGGCATCTACTCAAAGGACATTGCCTCGACCAAGATTTCCCAGGTTGCCGCCTGCGCTCGACAGGAAGGGCATCCGCTTCAATGTGTGATGGAACAAGCATGATTGCAAAAGACCTTGAAAACTGTCTTCAGAAAGCCTTTTCCGATGCAAAAAAGGCAAGGCACGAGTTCATCTCCGTTGAACACTTGCTTTTGGCTATCTTAGACGAACCAGCTGCCCATGAAACACTCAAAGCGTGTAACGCTGACTTTGACCTCCTACGCAGATCTTTATCTGACTTCATCAAAGACAATACGACCATTGTCCCTGGCACAAAGGAAATGGATACCCAACCGACCTTGGGCTTCCAGCGCGTTATCCAACGTGCCATCATGCATGCCCAGTCAGCATCATCCGGCACAGGTTCAGACGAAGTCACTGGCGCTACAGTTCTTGCCTCACTTTTTGGCGAAAAAGATGCCCATGCAGTCTACTTCCTGCATCAACAAGGCATCACGCGTTTAGATGTTGTCAATTTCATTTCTCACGGCATCCGAAAAGACACACCAAAAGAACCTGAAAAAGAAACTGAAGGCGCAACAGAAACAGCTTCTGACACTGACACAGCAAAAGCCGAGTCGCCACTTGAGCGCTACACCCATAACCTGAATAAAGCTGCAGCTTCAGGCACGATTGACCCACTAATCGGAAGGTACGAAGAAATCGACCGAACCATCCAGGTCCTTTGCCGAAGAAGGAAAAACAATCCCCTTCTTGTTGGAGAAGCAGGCGTCGGCAAAACAGCCATTGCAGAAGGACTAGCACTGCGCATTGTCAGGAAAGAAATCCCAGATGTCCTCGAAGACGCAGTCATTTACGCCCTTGATATGGGTGCATTACTTGCTGGTACCAAATTCCGCGGGGACTTCGAAGAACGCCTTAAATCAGTCCTTAAGGCATTGGCAGAAAACAAGAACGCCATCCTCTTTGTCGATGAAATCCACACCATCATCGGCGCTGGATCGGCATCAGGCGGTACCATGGATGCATCAAACCTCTTAAAACCAGCCCTGTCCAATGGACAGTTGATGTGCATCGGCGCCACGACTTATGGTGAATTCCGTAATATCTTTGAGAAAGACCACGCTTTAGCAAGACGTTTCCAGAAAATCGATATCAACGAACCGAATGTAGGTCAGACTGTCCAGATTTTGAAAGGTCTGAAATCCCGTTTTGAAGAGCACCATAACGTCAAATATTCAACTGCCGCACTGCAGGCAGCAGCCGAACTGTCTGCCCGTTACATCAATGACCGCCACTTGCCAGACAAGGCCATTGATGTCATTGATGAAGCCGGCGCTGCTCAACGGATCATGCCTAAATCTAAACAAAAGAAAGTCATCGGCAAAGCTGAAATCGAGGCCATTGTCTCCAAGATGGCCCGTATCCCACCGCAGACCGTCAACCAGGACGACCGTACACGGCTCCTGACCCTTGAACGTGACCTGAAAAGCTTGGTTTTCGGGCAGGACGAGGCCATTGAAGCGCTGGCAGCCAGCATCAAGATGGCCCGCGCCGGTCTGGGCAAAGAAGACAAGCCCATCGGTGCATTCCTGTTCTCAGGGCCAACGGGCGTCGGGAAAACTGAAGTCGCAAGACAGATGGCTTTCCAACTGGGCATTGAGCTCATCCGGTTCGATATGTCCGAATACATGGAACGCCATGCCGTCAGCCGCCTCATTGGCGCACCTCCAGGCTACGTCGGCTTCGACCAAGGCGGGCTACTGACAGAAGCCATCAACAAAAAGCCGCACGCTGTTTTACTGCTGGACGAAATCGAAAAAGCGCATCCCGATGTCTTCAACATCCTCTTACAGGTCATGGATCATGGCACGCTGACAGACAACAATGGGCGCAAAGCTGACTTCAGAAACATCATTATCATTATGACGACCAACGCAGGGGCTGATACGCTTGAAAAATCTTCGATTGGCTTTACTGGATTGAAACAGTTTGGCGATGAGATGGATGAAATCAGGAAGACTTTCACGCCTGAATTCCGTAATCGCTTAGATGCTATCATCAGCTTCAAACCACTCGACATGGATATCATCCTCCGAGTCGTTGATAAGTTCTTACTGCAGTTGGAAGACCAGTTAGCTCAAAAGAAAGTGGAAGTCATCTTCACGGATGACCTGCGCAGCATGCTCGCCCAGAAAGGTTTCGACCCGATGATGGGCGCCCGCCCCATGCTAAGGCTCATCCAAGACCTTGTTCGCAAAGCCCTTGCCGATGAACTGCTCTTTGGCAGGCTCTCCGACGGCGGCAAAGTCACAGTCGATGTCGATAGTAATGACAATGTTCGTTTGATTTTTGAAGACGAAGACACTCCCCCCTCAAAAAGCAACCTCAAGCAAACTGGAAGTACGCCCAAACTAAACAAACAGTAAGACAATCTGAAAAACAGGTTCTTGTCCCAGACATTGAACCCGTGCAAAATACACGGAATTAAAAGACCGGAAAAAGTAACAGATGGAATTTCGAAATCGGATTATCTAACGGGAAAACAATTATGCCAAAACATACCCTTACGTTACGCAACGGCATCGAAATGCCAACCTTAGGGCAGGGAACCTGGTTCATGGGAGAATCGCCCTTTGAAAAGAAAAGCGAAATTGAAGCCTTACAGCGCGGTATCGATATTGGGCTGACACTCATTGACACCGCTGAAATGTATGGCAACGGTGGAGCGGAAAAAGTCGTCGGTGAAGCCATTGCCGGAAGACGCGATAAAGTCTTTCTGGTCAGCAAAGTCCTGCCAAACCATGCCAGCCTGCGCGGTACTGTCAAGGCATTTGAAGACAGCCTAAAACGCATGAAAACGGACTACCTGGATATGTACCTACTGCATTGGCGCGGCGGGTATCCGCTGGAAGAGACATTCGAAGCATTAGAATCCCTCCGTACAGCCGGCAAAATCCGTTCCTGGGGCGTTTCAAATTTCGATACCGATGATATGCAAGAGGCGGAAGAATACGATCCCGATGGCAATTGCTGCATCAACCAAGTTCTCTACAACCTCGGCTCACGCGGCATTGAATGGGACTTAATCCCATGGCAGAAAAAGCGCAACATTCCTGTGATGGCTTACTCCCCGCTCTATCAAACCCGTATCTTAAGATCTAGCGGACTCGTGAAGATTGCCAACGAATTGTCCATTACACCGGCTCAGTTGGCACTTTCTTGGCTATTGCACCAAGGAACTATTCCAATCCCGAAAACTTCCAATGCGAAACGTGTTGAAGAAAACCGCAAGGCATGGGATATCTCACTCTCAACAGATGTACTGGCGGAACTCGACCGTGTCTTCCCTCCTCCAACGCGCAAGATGCCACTAGACATCCTCTAAGCTCAAACACGTATCACACCGCAGGGCCATCCAAATGGCCTTGCGCCGCCATCTCATGGATGAGACGGATGATATCGATGTCTGCAGCTTCCCATGCCGACTTGAGAAAACCGTTATACTTCGCCTCAGGACCTTCATCGGACACGGTATTCTCATAAATAAACCGTACAAACAACCGCTGGTTAAACGGTTCTTCCAATGTCACCACCAAGGAAGTTGACGGCATATCCCCTTGAGCAGGGATATCAAAAACAATCTTTTCCATATGGGTACAAGTGACCTTGTCCTGGAAACTGAATTTGCCGTAATCCAACGAACGGTGGTAAGTCCCCATCAGCTCAACCACATCGCACTTTTCAAGATGCGGGATAAAAAGCGTAGGCTTCTGAATCCACGTGAGTAGACCGTTCCAGACCTGCTCACGGGCTAAAATCTGCGCCTGGGGATGGTCAAAATTGTTGATTTCAAGCAGATGTTCAAATCTCATATCCGTTCCTGTCGTTAAAAGCAGTCCATCATCCAAGCTGTCTTTCAACAAAGGAGAACCCTTTGATGAATTCAGACACCGGCAGACGCTTGCCCCCCGGTTTCTGCAAGGTCAGTAAACGTAATGCACCCTGCCCACAGGCAACAACAACACCTGAAGCGTCAGCGGCAAGGACTTTCCCAGCAGGATGATTGCCAGAAGTTCCCTCAACCTGTGCATCCCAGATTTTCAACGTTACATCACCACATTTCGCCGTGCAACCTGGGAATGGGTTGAATGCCCGGATCTTGGCCGCGTTTTCAGATGCCGACAGTGTGAAATCCAAAGGCGACTCCTCACGGCTCAGTTTTTTTGCATAGACAGCCAGCGCATCATCCTGCGGCTGATAGGTCGCTCTGCCATCTGCAATCTGTTTGAGCGCTTGAACAATCAATCGCCCCCCCATATCCGCCAGACGGTCATGCAGAATCCCTGCTGTATCACTCTCCGTAATAGGCGTCTGCTCCATCAACAGGACTGGCCCTGTATCCAAGCCTTCCTCCATGCGCATAATGGACACGCCACTGGTTTTGTCTCCCTCCTCAATTGCCCGTTGGATTGGAGCAGCACCACGCCATCTCGGCAGTAAGGACGCATGGATGTTCAAACATCCGTGCGTCGGAAGATCCAAAAACGCCTTAGGCAAGATAATCCCGTAAGCAACCACAACCATGACATCAGGCTTCAAAACCTTAATACGCTCATAGACACGCCTTGCCCCTTCAGGATCACGCCCGTCAAAACGCAGAGATACGGGCTGTTCCACCGGAATATCGTAAGCAAGCGCCAACTTCTTAACGTCAGAAGGCATCAGTTTCATGCCGCGTCCAGCCGGTCGATCAGGTTGGGTCAACACCAGCTCAACCTGGTGCCCAGCCTTAATCAACGCATCTAGTGCCTTTGCGGCAAATTCAGGGGTTCCTGCAAAGACAATCCTCATTTTTTAACTTTCTTTCCTTTCTTTGCGGCATGATTGCCTGCGGCCGCAGCCTTTTTGATTTCCCGCTCTTCCTTAAGCAGTTTTGTCTTAATCCTGTTCCGTTTCATTGGGGAGAGGTAATCAACAAAAACCGTCCCCTTAAGATGGTCAATCTCATGCTGAAGACAGACCGCCAACAGCCCGTCTCCTTCCACCTCAAACCAGTTGCCATGAATATCCTGAGCCTTGACCTTCACCCTTGCCGGACGCTCAACCTTCTCATAGATATGCGGCAGTGACAAACAGCCTTCCTCATACAGTTTCTTTTCTTCACTGGTTTCAATGATTTCCGGATTGATCAGCACCATCAACTGATCCTTGTTTTCCGAAGTATCCAGAACGATAATCCTACGGCGGACATTAACCTGCGGTGCCGCTAGGCCAACGCCTGGAGCCTTGTACATCGTCTCTCCCATATCTGCAACCAACCGTGCGAGATTCTCATCAAAAACCTCAACCGGTTCAGAAGGTTTCATCAAACGTGCGTCGGGATACCTAAGGATAGTCAACTGTGCCATTTGTTCTTTTGGAATCGTTAAAACATCATGATATGCTTACCCGCAAAAAAACCTTCTTGGAACATCCCACCAAGGAAGTGTTCTGGCTAAAAAGATTAATTCGCTGGGGTACTTCGTAGGACAAGTTTAACATAGGCGTCCCTGTGTTTCAGACGCTACCACGGAGTACCCCAAGACAAACCCTCTGACTGATGGAAAGAAAACATTGAATCGAAGCTTTTCAGATACCGATGACAGCGAACTCTCAGCATGGCTTCGCCTATGCTTGACACCTGGAATAGGCATAAAGGAAGCGCACAACCTTTTGACAACTTTCGGTATGCCTGAGGAAATATTCCATGCGTCATACGGTGCACTGCTGAAAACCGTCCCTGAAAAGCTCGTCCGACTCATCCATGGTCCTGCACCAGAACATATCCTGACACAGGCCGAAAAAACACGCGCATGGCTCCAAAGCCAAGGAAACGCCATACTGACACTAGCGGACAGCCGTTACCCTAAAAAGTTGCTTGAGATCCCTAACCCACCGCTGATGCTCTACGTCAAAGGACGCTTAGACCTTTTAGCGGCCAATGCCATCGCCATCATCGGTAGCCGAAACGCCACCACACAGGGCTACCTCGATGCCCAAAGCTTCGCCCAGTCCCTGGGTAACAAAGGACTCACCACCATCTCAGGATTGTCCATAGGCATTGACACCGCCGCGCACGAAGGAGCCCTGAACAGTCCTGCGAGCACCATTGCCGTGATTGCGACCGGTGCTGATATCGTCTATCCAGCCAGAAACCATGGCTTGGCACACAAAATCGCCGATGAAGGACTCATTGTGTCCGAGTTCCCGCTTGGTACGGGACCTGAACCCGCCAACTTCCTTAGGAGGAACCGTATCACCACAGGACTTTCAGATGGTGTCCTTGTCGTAGAAGCCACTTTGAAGTCCGGTACCATGGCCGCAGCAAGACTGGCTGGTGAACAGGGGCGTGATGTATTCGCCATCCCAGGTTCCATCCATTCCCCTTTATCCCGTGGCTGCCATGCACTGATTCGCCAAGGCGCAAAGTTGGTTGAAACGGAAGAAGACATCCTTTCCGAACTCAAACGGAAAATGCCCTCCTACAGCCATACCGCCTCTTGACGCCCCCTTGGTTGTCGCTACGTTTTTTTAGCCATCAAAACCGACAAAGTACCAAATTCAGGAATTATTAGTGGTTCCTTGCCCTGGTTGCTTGCAGAGCGAGCCTTTGAACCATTATCATTCTGCGCCGTACCAAGCAGTTTGGTGCTTTTTTTAATGACGCAAACGTACCCTTATGACAAAAACACTTATCATTGCCGAAAAACCTTCTGTAGCCAACGACATAGCAAAGAGCCTTGGCGGTTTCACCAAGCAGAAGGATTACTTTGAGTCAGATGATTATGTCCTGACATCAGCTGTCGGCCACCTTGTGGAAATCAAGGCACCTGATGAGTATGAAGTCAAACGGGGGAAATGGACATTCAACCACTTGCCCGTTATCCCGCCTAAATTTGCGCTCGAACCCATCGCCAAGACAGAACCACGCCTAAAACTGCTCGCAAAACTGATCCGCAGGAAAGACATCGGTACGTTGGTCAACGCCTGCGACGCCGGCCGCGAAGGGGAGCTGATTTTCCGGTTGATCACCGAATACACAAAGGCAAAACAACCCATCAAGCGACTTTGGTTGCAATCGATGACCCCTGCCGCAATCAGAGAAGGCTTTAAACACCTCCGAACTGATGAAGAAATGCAGTCCCTGGCAAAGGCAGCGCGCAGCCGCGCAGAAGCTGACTGGCTGGTTGGTATCAATGGCACACGCGCCATGACGGCCTTCAATTCCCAAAATGGAGGTTTCTTCCTGACAACGGTCGGCCGAGTCCAAACCCCAACTCTTTCCATTGTTGTCGAACGTGAAAAACAGATTAGGGACTTTGTACCTCGCGACTATTGGGAAATCCATGCGACTTTTGGCTGCTTGGCTGGTACCTATGAAGGTCGCTGGCTCGACCCTGCTTTCAAAAAAGATGCCTCTGCCCCTGAAAAGCGACCTGAGCGCATTTGGGATAAGACAAAAGCCGAAGCCATCGTCGCAACCTGCAAGAACCAGCCCGGCATTGTCACAGAAGAATCACGCCCAGCAACACAACTTTCCCCGGCTCTCTTTGACCTGACAAGCCTGCAACGCGAGGCCAATGCCCGTTTCGGCTTCTCAGCGAAAAGAACGCTGGACACCGCCCAGCGCCTATACGAACAGCACAAAGCATTGACCTACCCGAGGACAGACTCCCGGCATCTCCCTGAAGACTACCTGGACACCTGCCGAAAAACCATGCAAGCGCTCTGTAATGATGCCGCCTTCAAACCCTTTGCCGAACAAATCCTTGAGAGCCGCTGGGTCAAGCCAAACAAGCGCATCTTTGACAACAAAAAGATTTCTGACCACTTCGCCATCATCCCAACATTGCAACCGTTGAAAACACAGCGCGAAGACGACAAAAAACTCTATGACCTCGTTGTCAGACGATTCCTCGCCGTTTTCTTCCCAGCAGCCGAATTCGAAGTCACGACCCGCTTCACGGACGTGGCAGGCCACCGCTTCCGCAGCGACGGACGGGTCATGAAAAAACCAGGCTGGATGGCCATTTATGGGAAAGAAGCGCAGACATCCAACAACGCCAATGAACGTTCCCTGGTTCCCGTCAAGGACAAGGAAAACGTCTCAACAGAAAAAGTCTGGGCAGAAGGACTGGCAACAAAACCACCTGCTCGGTTCACTGAAGCAACCTTACTCTCTGCCATGGAAGGCGCCGGCAAGCTGGTCGATGACGAACTGCGTGAAGCCATGCAAGGCAAAGGCCTTGGCACCCCAGCAACGCGCGCCTCAATCATTGAAGGGCTCCTTAAAGAATACCTCACACGTGAAGGACGCGAACTGGTACCCACCCCAAAGGCATTCCAGCTAATGACGCTCTTAAACGGCTTGGGCATCCAGGAACTAACCAAGCCTGAGCTGACCGGCGAATGGGAATATCAGCTTTCTCAGATGGAAAAAGGGAAATTGAGCCGCGAAGACTTCATGCACCACATCGCCGACATGACGGAAGGTATTGTCGAACAGGCCAAAGGATATGATGGGGACACGGTTCCCGGCGACTATGCCGTCTTAAAAACCCCATGTCCACAATGCGGTGGTCAGATCCAAGAAAATTATCGGCGTTTCGCCTGCACGAAATGCAACTTCTCCATCACCAAGATGCCTGGCTCCCGCATGTTCTCCATCCCAGAAGTCGAAGAACTGCTTGAAAAACATGAGATTGGTCCGCTTCAAGGATTCCGCTCTAAAAACGGCTTTGCTTTTGCTGCCGTTCTCAAGCTTGAGAAAAACCCTGAAACGGGCGGATTACAGATGACCTTTGATTTCGGACAAAAGCAGGAAGACGAAGGTGAAGCCGCCAATCTTTCCGGCAAGACACCTATTGGCATCTGCCCGAAATGCAAGGCCAACGTCTATGACCTCGGCAACGCCTACGTCTGTGAACATAATGTCGGTCAAGAAAAATCCTGCTCTTTCCGTTCTGGGCGTCTCATCTTGCAACAGGAGATTGCTCCTGAACAGATGACCAAGCTACTCACAGAAGGCAAAACCGACTTACTGACCGGCTTCATCTCAAACAGGACGAACCGCCCTTTCAAGGCTTACCTGGAGCTTGGGAAAGACGGCAAGATTGGCTTCAAATTCGATGAGACTACCAAAGGTGCTGCAAAAAAAACGACTACCGCCGCAAAGGCAAGGAAACCACGAACGCCCCGTAAGACGTCATAAAGCCAAGCTTTACCCGCAGATCCTTCACCAAAGTCCCTGTCCTCTACACATCCCAAGGCAGGGACTTTGACTATAGGCCATGTCCCTTGCCTCTTCCTCAAAAAAAGAGCCTTCCTGCATAAAGGCAGACGCCTACCGCCAATGGAATCGAAAAGTTGTCATCGATGTGGATTCGATTCTCATAGGCTTCTGCAATGGCAGCCGCAACGATACCCACAAAACCCGAAACCAAAAATGCCATTGGCTGGGCACAGAAGAAGTAAAAAAAGCAGACAATCGCAAAACCTGCCATACAAAATGCGATGCTACCTTCCAAGCTTTTTGTTCCACGGTTAATCGGGTGGCGGCCATATCGGCGTCCAATGAGTGCTGCTACCGTGTCACCAATTAACATTACAGAAAAAGACGCCATAGCAATGACTGTTGGAAAAAGGACGACACACATCAAAGCCGCACCGATGAGGTAAGGCGCACCACTCAACCGGAATTCTGTCTGCTTTTCCCTCTCACGGAGCATTCGGTTAAAAAGGGCGCCATACGTCGCCGTAAACAGTTTCCAGCCTTTATGGTTACCGTATTCTGTAATGACACAGCCCACCAGCAAGACAGAAAAAAGCGCGATATTGACCAACCGCGGCAAGATTCCCATAGCAACAACCATCCACAGGGAACTCAAATGAATCCCCTTCCTTAAGACTTCTTGGATATAAGGAATCTGTTTACTCATGAACTGACTGTCGGTTTCCCGTCGACGGGTACCACCTCTTCTCCGGCAGCTTCGCCGTCTGCCATTTTCTTGTCAGAAGCATCATGAACTCCAGCCCATTCTAGAATTTTCTTTGTTGCTTCATCCAGTCCTATATGTTTAACAGATGAGAAAAGCTGGACTGTATATGGAAAAGGCTTTCCTTTTTCATCGACATAACTTTTGAAAACAGACTGCGTCAAGCGGAGGGCATTGGAGGCTTGACTACGGCTTAACTTATCAGCTTTGGTCAACAAGCAATGGATAGGCTTGCCTGTCGTAGCAAACCACTCCACAAGCTCAGTATCCAATTTCTGGAACGGATGGCGGGAATCCATCATCAGTACAACGCCTTTTAACTGCTTGCGCCCCATTAAGTAGTCACCAAGCAGTTTGTTCCAATGATCTTTTGACGCATGTGAAACCTGGGCATAGCCGTAACCAGGCAGATCCACCAGAAACATCTCTATCTTTGAGACATCTGTTGGATCTTTGCGATGCTGTGCGGGATGCGCACCGCCAATGGAAAAGAAATTTAAATGCTGGGTTCTGCCTGGTGTCTTGGAGGCATAAGCCAACCCCTTCTGGTTGCATAGGATATTGATGGCAGACGACTTACCGGCATTAGAACGCCCGACAAAAGCAATCTCAGGAACATTCAGTTTAGGAAGTTCACGCAAATGGTTGGCCGTTGTAAAGAATCGGGCTTGCCAAAGTTTAGACATAAGTTCTTAATCCGTATTTTCTACTCGAGAAACAGAAGCCCGTTCGTCATGCAACAATGGTTTCAAGTGCAATGAGATCATCAGACACTTCCCGACGACGGATTAAATAATCCTTATCCCCATCAACAAGCACTTCCGCCGCACGTCCACGGGTATTGTAGTTGGAAGCCATCGACATACCATAGGCGCCAGCACTCATGAATGCCAAATAATCCCCTTCAGCAATAGCCAACTCCCTGTCTCTTGCCAGCCAATCACCAGACTCACAGATAGGGCCTACAATCTCATAATTCCCAGCTGACACATGACGTATGATGACAGGCTTAACACCATGGTAGGCGTCATACAATGAAGGACGCATCAGATCATTCATCGCTGCATCGACGATAGCAAAATTTTTTCCAGAATTCGACTTGATATACTGCACTTGTCCTAAGAGAACCCCGGCATTACCCGAAATCGAGCGTCCCGGCTCAAACATCACGGTCACTTGACGATCAGGACAATAGACATCCTGCCAAGCTTTGACCTTTGTAAACACCCGTGAAATATAGTCTTGGATGGCAACCGGTTTTTCATCATCATAGGTAATGCCAATACCACCACCGATATCAATATGGTTAAGCTGGATACCTTTGCCTGACAGCTGATTGACAAGGTTAATGACCTTATCCAAAGCTTCAAGCAATGGTGCATCATCCAACAGCTGGGAACCAATATGGCAGTCGATACCAATAACCGCTATGTTCTCCAAGGACGTAGCCAAGCCATAAGCCGAAATAACTTCTTCAAATGGAATTCCAAATTTGTTCTTTTTCAGCCCCGTTGAGATATATGGATGCGTTTTGGCATCCACATTGGGATTGACCCTAAATGAGACCGGCGCTTTTTTACCCATCTCTCCAGCAATACGGTCAATCATCTTCAGTTCCGAGACGGACTCAACATTGAAACAGAGGATGCCATGTTGCAATGCCAATTTGATTTCACCCTGTGTTTTTCCGACGCCAGAATAAATGACCTTTTGGGAATTACCGCCTGCGGCAAGCACGCGCGAGAGTTCTCCTCCTGACACAATATCAAAGCCCGCTCCCTGCTTTGCCAAGACATTCAATATGGCAATATTGGAATTCGACTTGACGGAATAACAGACAAGGGAACGTAACTTTTCCGTTTCATACCGTGCAGCGGCTTCCATGTACTGCGCCAAATGATCCTTAAATGCTGCCTTGGAATAAACATACAATGGTGTCCCATATTGCTTGGCCAAAGCATCGAGCGCAACGCCCTCAGCCATCAGGACATTATCCTTATATGCAAAATAGCCTTCTGTCATCCTTTAAATCCCCATTTCTATTGCCATTTCCCTGCCTACATTATTTAGCCTTCTTATGCGGATGCCTTGTCGTACTCGGCAAAATACCCAATGGTTCTTCCTGATTCTGGGACTGCCCCTCCAAGACTTTTCCATCTGTTGCCGATTGCCCAGCTGTTTCACTTTCTTCAGGGAAAACAACTGGATTGACAGGTTTTGGTGCCGTATTCTTTGGCGGCAACATCAATGGCCCCTTTTGGCCGCAGGCAACCAGACCTACCACTATAGCAAGCAATAAGAGAACATTTCGTAACTGTTGAAAAAGATTCATCTTGGTTCCTTCGAATAGCCAACACGCCTACTCACTTGGCAACAAATTGAGGACTATAACACACATCAGAAACTGTCATACTCCGTTGGATGAACGGGATTGCTGACGCCAACATTGGTAACGATTTCTCCTGGTGGGAATTCACGGTAATAATAATCGTCATTGATAAAATCTAACCCTTCAGGCATCGGACGGCTTTCACTCGGCAGTCCCTGCAATGCTACACGCATGAAATCAATCCACACCGGAACAGCAAGTGACCCACCCGTTTCATGTCCCATATTCTTTGGCTGGTCAAATCCCAACCAGACAACTGCTACTAAATTCTGCTGGTAGCCAGCAAACCAGACATCATGGGAATCATTCGTCGTCCCCGTCTTACCAGCCAGGTCAGTCCGCGCCAAAGCCTTACCTGCTTTGGCTGCTGTCCCATGGAGAACCACACCCTTCATCATGCTGTCCATCACAAAGGCATTCCTTGCATCAATAGCACGATTGATTTCAAGACCAGGCTGTTCCGGGTTTGCGCGGGAAAGGACCTTACCCCTAAAATCGGTAATTGACGAAATCAAGTAAGGCTTAACCCTGAAACCGCCATTCGCAAAAATGGCATATGCAGAAGCCATCTGCAACGGCGTGACCGACGCCGCCCCAAGCGCCAATGACAAATCAGCTGGTACCTTGTCATAGTCAAAACCAAACTTGACCGCATGATCCTGCCCATACGTTGGACCAATATGGTTCAATATTTGAACAGAAATCATGTTCTTAGACTTCATCAACCCACGGCGCATGGTCATTGGTCCATCATAAACATTGTCATAATTTTTTGGATTCCATGTCTGTCCAGAACCCGCAGTAAATGCCATCGGTGCATCATTGATAATACTTGCTGGTGCAAAACCTTTCTCCAACGCAGCTGAATAGATAAATGGCTTGAAGGAAGAACCTGGCTGACGCCAAGCCTGTGTTGCATGATTAAACTGACGGTTGGCAAAATCAAAACCGCCAATCAATGCACGGATTGCACCATCTGCTGGATCCAAAGCAACAAGAGCCGCTTCAATTTGCGGCAATTGCGTAATCGCCCACTCGCCATTAATACCACCAATGCGGATAATTGACCCACGTTTAATCTGTTTTTCGCCGCCCTTACCTAAGCAGGAAGCAGCAAACTTCAGGCCTGCCCCCGTTACTGTCGCCACCTTTCCATCAGGCAGCATCACCTTAACCCGCGATGGCGATGCCTCAGTAACAACACCGCTGATGAGACCTTCACTCGCCGGATGCTTTTCAAGCGTTTCTTTAACCTGATCTGTCAGCACATTATCCCCAGACGGCAATGCAATATAGCCTTCAGGACCACGGTATCCATGACGACGGTCGTAATCAATGGCCCCCCTACGAACCGCTCGGTAAGCCGCTTCTTGTGCCTTTCCAGAGATAGTTGTATAAACATTCATACCACTGGTATAAGTTGCATCACCGTACTGCTGGAAAACCATCAACCTAACCATTTCGGCCACATAGCGTCCATGTACTTCTGGTTCTTCCTTGGCCATCTTGATATGGAGTTCTTCCTTGACCGCATTCTCGTATTCCTGCTGGGAAATATATCCTAATTGCTGCATACGAAGGAGGATATATTCCTGACGCTGCTTTGCTCGCGGGAAATTAGAAATCGGGTTGTTCGCCGATGGAGCCTTAGGCAGACCAGCTAACATAGCTGCTTCTGCTAAAGTAATCTCTTCAAGTTCCTTACCAAAGTAAGTCTGCGCAGCCATTGCAAAACCGAATGAGCGCTGTCCCAGATAAATCTGATTCATATAAAGCTCAAGAATTTTGTCCTTGCTAAGCGCTTTCTCAATCTTGAAAGCCAAGACAGCCTCATACATCTTGCGCTTTAACGTCTGCTCACTAGAAAGGAAAAAATTCTTGGCTACCTGCTGCGTAATCGTAGACGCTCCCTGTCGACTCCGCCCCAACACGTTGTTGATTGCAGCACGCAAAATACCGAGATAGTCGATACCACTATGCTGGTAAAACCGGTCATCCTCAATGGCCAAAACAGCCTTTTTCAAGCGTTGGGGGATTTTCTCAATAGGTACAAATTTCCTGCGCTCGTCCCCAAACTCACCAATCAAGACATTGTCAGACGTATAGACACGCAAAGGCATCTTAGGACGGTAGTCTGTCAAACGATCCATAGATGGCAGTTGCGGATAAATGATAGCAACTGTCAAACCAACCAGTAGGACGCCCAATAGGGCTCCGCCCACAAAGAGGGTCACCACCCAAAACCATAAACCGCGGCGCCTGCCACGTTCTTGTGACGGTTCCCCTTGTTGACCTTCCTCCCCTTCAGGAGGAACTGGATCCCTGTTTCGAGAAAACATCTTGCCAAACCTCAAAAAAAGATATCAGCATTATCCTTGAAACTCTCTCGCTTCGCACCGCCATCTCACATTTTTTTACGTTTTACACAGTTTTATTACGATTAGCCGTTTGGTTTCTCCCATTTGGAACTGCGCAATTCATGCTATAGTCAAAAAGATTAAGAAACATCCAATCTACGCTTATATGCAACCGAATATTTTTCTCGTTGGCCTGATGGGATCAGGCAAAACGACAGTTGGCCGTTTGCTTGCAAAAAGGCTGGGACTGAAATTCATTGATTCCGATCAGGAAATCGAAGCACGCACCGGCGCTACCATCTCTTGGATTTTTGAAATCGAAGGTGAAGACAGTTTCCGCCAAAGGGAAGTAGACACCATTAATGAACTCACTGCCCGAAAAGGGATCCTTCTAGCAACCGGTGGCGGTTCCGTCATCCGTCCCGAAAACCGAGAAGTCCTTAAAAAACGCGGCATCGTCATCTATTTGAGGGCAAGCGTCACAAACATTCTCAAAAGAACCCAGCACGACCGCAACCGCCCGCTGCTACAAACCGAAGACAGACGCGCAAAACTCGAAGCACTTGCTAAAGAGCGTGAACCACTCTACCAGGAAGTCGCCGATATCATTGTCGACACGGGCAGACCCAACGTCCACGCCATGGTGCAATCCATCGCCAACCAAATTAAAGGTTTTAAGAAAAAAAATTCGGCAAACCGGAAAAATGCCACTCAAGAAAAAAAGGCCAGGAACAACATGCAAGAACCCAAAAAACAGCATCTCAAGGTCGACTTGGGGGAACGTAGCTACCCCATTGAAATTGGAACCGGCCTTTTAAAAGATTCCCAACTGCTCGCCAAATCCATCAAAGGGAAACGCATCGCCATCATCACTAACGACGTCGTTGCTCCCCTATACCTAGAAAGGTTGACCGATTCCCTTAAAGCTTCAGGTAAAGAAGTCATTTCACTGGTTCTCCCTGATGGTGAAAAAGAGAAGAATTGGGAAAGCCTGATGAAAATATTCGACTTCCTGATGACAAACAAATGCGACAGGAAAACCACTTTGGCAGCTTTAGGGGGAGGAGTCATCGGAGACATCACGGGCTACGCAGCAGCAAGCTTCATGCGTGGCATTCCGTTTGTCCAGATTCCAACCACCCTTCTGTCAGAAGTGGATTCCTCCGTCGGTGGCAAAACAGGCATCAACCACCCCCTCGGTAAAAACATGATTGGCGCTTTTTACCAACCCGTTGCCGTGATTGCCGACACATCCACATTGAATTCCCTACCTGACACCGAACTTTCTGCTGGTATGGCAGAAGTCATCAAATACGGTTGTATTGTCGATACGGCATTCTTTGCCTGGCTTGAAAGGAACACAGAGAAACTGTTGGAACGTACACCTGATACCTTAGCTTACGCCATCAAACGTTCATGCGAAATCAAGGCAGATGTCGTCAGGCAGGACGAAAAGGAAAGTACGGGACTTAGAGCCATCTTAAACTTTGGTCATACATTTGCACACGCTATCGAAGCGGGTATGGGCTATGGTACTTGGCTCCATGGAGAAGCTGTCGGTTGTGGCATGGTTATGGCCGCCGACCTTTCCCGCCGGATGGGATGGCTCGATGACGAAACCGTAAACCGAATCCGTACACTCGTTAAAAAAGCGCGCTTGCCAATCAAAGCACCGAACATGCCACCTGAACGGTGGATTGACCTCATGAGGGTGGATAAGAAGAATGTTGGCGGTGAGATCCAGTTTGTCCTGCTAAAGAAACTGGGTAAAACAGCCATCACCAAGGTTCCTGAAAATCTCCTGCTTGAAACGATTGCTGCATTTAAGAGCAATTAAGGCTGAAAAGTTAAGGCAGTACCTGCTGGACAGAATCAACCACAACTTCAGCACTGCCTTTAGCCAACCGTACCATCATTGGCCTTTTAACAGGAATATCCGCTGGCGAACGGACAATTTGACCTCGCTCATTTTGCATGATGGCATAGCCACGGTCTAAGATACGTTGTGGATTTAAAAGTTCCAGCTGCGTGGACAGTACACGGATATGCTGGCGTTTGGAACCAAGGGAAGCACTGGCTACCATCCTCAGTTGCTCCCGTAAGCCACTTAGCTGATAGTTCAAAATACTAGAATCCGGTAGCTTAGCCCGCATCCTTGCCTCAAAGGTATTTAACTGCTGGCGCTCCTGATGGATATAGGCTTTAGGGCTAACCAGACGCCTTAATAGCATATCTGTATGTTGCGTGGATTGATTAATCCTGCGTTCCATCGTCCTTGCCATCCGCATTGCCAGGATTGACAATCCCTCCAGCCAATCATTCCGGCTTCTTGATACTAGTTCAGCAGCAGCCGTTGGCGTAGGCGCTCTAACATCAGCTACAAAATCTGCAATCGTGAAATCCGTCTCATGCCCAATACCAGAGATAACGGGAAGAGAACAAGCCGCAATTGCCCTTGCAACCGTTTCTTCATTGAAAGACCACAAATCTTCAATACTGCCTCCACCCCGGCAAACAAGCAGCGCATCACACTCTGCCCGCCCAGAAGCCAGCGCAATAGCCTCAGCGATTTTTTCATGAGCATCGGCACCCTGTACAAGGGTAGGATATAAGATGATACGCACATGAGGCGCCCGTCTGGCCAATGTCGTCAATACATCACGTAATGCAGCAGCTTGGGGACTAGTCACAATCCCAACTGTTTCTACAAACACCGGAATAGCCCGTTTACGGTCTGCACGAAATAGCCCTTCCGACTCTAATTTCGCCTTCAAACGCAGGAACGCTTCATACCGGTTCCCTGCCCCTGCATGTCGGATGGTATCAACATTGAGCTGGAGCTCTCCACGTGGCTGATACATCCCCAACGTTCCTCTGACCTCAATGTGATCCCCGTGTTTCGGTGTAAATGAGGCCAGTCGCGCTCGGCCGCGGAACATCACAACCCGGATCTGAGAGTCATCATCTTTCAGAGTAAAGTACCAATGTCCTGATGCCGCCCGTGTAAAGCCCGATACCTCCCCTGCAACCCAAAGCAAAGGGAACTCCTTATCCAACATCAGAGCCAATGCTTCATTTAATTCTGAAACGGTCAAGACTTCCCTATTGCCTGCGGCGGCAACAAGGTCAGGAAAAACCGGAGAAGTAGCAAAACTATCCACTATGGATGGAAGCAATAGGTTGGATTATTTTTTGACGGAGCCATACCACTGTGGGTAGAACTTCAAGACTGCAGGCCCCTTAGAATCCATACAATGACACAAATCTAAATTGAATGGTCGTTCATCTTCTTTCTGGAAGGCAGCCTTAATACGCGCATCTTCCTCACCAAAGACGAAAACCTGCATCGCAACCGATGGGATTGCTTCCGCAATCTCATTCATATGCGTACATCCGTCCATAGCCCCAAAACGCTCATGGATGCCATGGCGAAAATGATGCAGGATATTGAGCCCAACCAGTTTTGAATAACGGGAATGGATACGCTCACAAAACCCTTCAAATGGCACTTCATCAAAAGCAATATGCGAATCAATGACAGTTCCTTGCGGATTGACCGTCAAGCGCATCCACATATCATGAAGAGGTCTTTTGGCAGGGACAACAACTGATGCCAGCAATAACTCATGGGTCTTCACATCCGTAAAGCGGGCATCAATATCCCAGAAACCATCTTCCCGAAGGAAAAACTGCACTTTAATGGTTCGGGTATGCTTTAAAACCCTAGGTGTTGTGGCTAATGGCAGTGGCATAGTGTCATGTACTTGAAAATACGACTTCCCAGTAGCAAAAGCTACCGCCTCTTCAAGAATCTCTGCGCATTATACCAAAAACAGCGCCCTTGAACCGACATGGCAAATGTGGCATTTTTTGGTTTTTCTTGCCCAAAAGGCTTTCTTTTTTCTGAATACCTGTTAGCCTCGAGGATTTAGAGTTTTTATTTATGGAAGGATGCCCATGGACGACAAAAGAAAAGTAGGACAAGATAAAAAATCCTCCCCTGAAGAAGAAAAGAAAAAAGCGCTAGCAGCAGCGCTCGCCCAGATTGAAAAACAATTTGGCAAAGGCTCCATCATGCGAATGGCGCCAGGCGTCATTGCAGAAAAGGTTCCTGTCATCTCAACAGGTTCCTTGGGTTTAGACATTGCGCTTGGCATTGGCGGCCTACCTCGTGGTCGTATCATTGAAATCTATGGGCCTGAATCTTCCGGTAAAACCACGCTTACGTTGCAGGTCATTGCAGAAATGCAGAAAGCCGGTGGTACCTGCGCTTTCATTGACGCGGAACATGCATTGGATCTTACCTATGCCGGCAAACTCGGTGTCGTCGTTCAAGACCTCTGGATTTCGCAGCCTGACACGGGAGAACAGGCTCTGGAAATCACAGACTCCTTAGTCCGCTCTGGTGGGATTGACCTTGTTGTCATTGACTCCGTTGCCGCATTGACACCAAAAGCTGAAATTGAAGGTGAAATGGGCGACTCCCTGCCTGGTCTCCAAGCTCGCTTGATGTCGCAGGCACTCCGGAAACTGACTGGAACCATCAAGAAAACCAATACCACTGTCATCTTCATCAACCAAATCCGTATGAAGATTGGCAACTCTTACGGTTCTCCAGAAGTCACAACAGGGGGTAATGCGCTGAAGTTCTACTCTTCTGTCCGCTTGGATATCCGCCGTACAGGTTCCATTAAGCAGGCTGACACCGTCATCGGCAACGAAACGCGCGTCCGCGTCGTCAAAAACAAAATGGCACCTCCATTCAAGGAAGCCTGTTTCGATATCCTTTACGGCGAAGGCTCTTCGCGCGAAGGGGAAATCATCGACTTGGGCGTCGAAACCAAGGTGGTTGATAAAGCCGGCTCTTGGTACAGCTATAACGGCGACCGCCTCGGACAAGGTAAAGACAACGTCAGAACCTACCTCAAAGAAAACCCAGAACTTGCCTTGGAAATTGAAAACAAGATCCGTGCTGCCAAAGGTGTTTCTGAAGCACCAGCACCTGATTTTGAACTACAGGACTCTGAAGCTCCGCAAGAATAAGGAACTCTCCTTTTAAGGCACTTCTAGCAGGCAAACCATGAGGCAAAAACCAAGCCTGAAAGCCCGTGCTCTGCGTTTCCTTTCCAACAGGGAGCACAGTGCGCGGGAACTTGCCTCAAAACTGGAGCCTTATGCTGAAGACGGTGATGACATCGAAGCGCTGATTGAATGGCTTAAGGAATCAGGCTACCTGTCTGAAGAACGATTTGCCGAATCGTATGCCAGGCGCAGGGGAGCACGTTATGGTAGCCGCCAAGTTCTTCATGAACTACAGAACCACCGCCTGCCTGAATCGGTCATACTAGAGATTTCTGAAACATTAAAAGAAACGGAACTCCAACGCGCAGCTGCCGTTTGGGAGAAACGCTTCGGGAAATCCCCTGAAACTTTCCAAGAAAAAGCCAAACAAATTCGTTTTCTGCAACAAAGGGGCTTCCCTAGCGACGTCATCCGGAAAGTCATCAAAGGCGACTTCGATGAATTTGAGTTGTACTAGTTCAGATTTCATCTGACAGTTAGGACTTGCGATAAGTGGGTTTTTCCAGTTTGATAGAGGTGTGAATCTTTATCAATAAGGCGTAAGCCGGAAAGGAAAAACCCATGAGCAGTATGTCTCAAAACATCAT
>JAEEGL015620772.1_pt1 | contig 68364 bp, 52 predicted proteins | sample 9134231 | NCBI WGS metagenome assembly JAEEGL01 (sample SAMN16246548, study PRJNA631951) | gut metagenome | biome: gut microbiome; feature: rumen; material: fiber-attached | host: Bos | place: Iran: Karaj | collected 2018-10 | reverse complement strand
TAACTCAATTGAAGACTCTCCATCTAAAAACAATTTTGATACCATTTCTCTAAACTCTGGAGTAAATGGGGATTTTGACATAAAAAACCTCCTTAAGTAGATTTGGTTATTTACCTTGTCTACTTAAGGAGGATCATATCATCGCAAACAAAACATCCTCTTTTTCTCTACCAGTCATCATCATCGTCATCATCATCCCAACCGAAATCATCATGGTCATCATCAGAGTCCCAAAGATCTGAATCCGAGTCACCACCCCGATTCTCCAGGTCTTCTACAATGAACCCAAGTTCTGCCGCCTTTTCCAGATCATCTAGTTTACCGTCTCCATTGAAATCAAACAAATCATCTAATGCCCCAAACATCATACCGTCCTCCTTATTTCTTCCGCGCACTGACGAAGCTTCCTTCGTCATCCCTACATATTTATTATAACAGTTCCGATAAGTTATTTCAGTCGTACAATTTTTAGAATTACTCTACAATTTTATATTCTATGCCGCTCTCAACTTACCAGCAATCGCCTGAATCTTCTGATACAATTCCTCACCACTCATCCGGTAGTCCACCCGAAATCCGCCGTGGGCTCTCCAGGTTCCCTTCGTCCCATTAATGCCGTTTTCAAATTTAATCCCATAAAATCCGGTGCCTTCCTTTTCCCATTCAAAAAGGTTCTTTGAGAAATCATCTATCAAAAGATTAATTCCCTGATGTTCCACATAGTTTCCTTTGGACTCCCCACAAGGTACAAAGCAGGTCTCAACATTTCCAAGACCACGTGCTTTCAGCCAACGCTGTTTTTCCTCTAAGGAATGATCATCCTGAAACACTGCGGTAAGAATAACCACACGAAATCCTTCGTCCTGAAGCAGGTGTCTCACCAGCTGGATTGTATTGTGGTGAACCGGTCGATTTAAAAAGTAGCCTCTCTGTTCCATAGTCTCTACCGTGTCCTCGGAACCATATACAGCCTGAACCCCATCCATATCAATATAAATATTAACCTTCTTTTCCATATCAAAGCCTCCCTTCTTCCTTGCTTGTTTTTAGCCTAACAGGTTCATTGTCCTATTTTTTGTACTTTCCCTTAGATTTCATTCTCATTTTTCCATCAATTTTCTATTCCTATTTGCTCAAAAACCCCAAATAAGCCTTTAGCAAAATTACAACAAAGCACACTATCCAAATTTCTTTTTTGTACAATATGGCGATTTTGTACATACCCTATTGTAAAAACGTTTTTATCGTGCTATTATCTCCACCGATGGCTTAAACAGGTACTTTTTTTCTCTCTTAAGCGACAACATCATTCATTTTTACCTGTTTTTTAAAAATGTTTTTACCCGTTTAAGCCAATTTTTCAAAAACGAAAGGGTTTAGAGAAATGAGAAAAGAAATCAAGAAATTATTTGCTGTAACTTTGGCAACAGCTGTTATGGTCACCTCTGTTGTCACAAACAAAACAATTGAAACAAAAGCATCTACTGTTGAAACAGTAAACCATGCATTAACTGCTACAATTACAACATCCAGCAACGAGTCAGCTGATTTAGCAGGACAGTACGCTGCTGATAACAACATGAACACCAGATGGTCTTCTTCTTTTAATAATGGAGAATGGATTCAGTTAGACTTCGGTAAAGTTGTTACTGTCGGAGCAGTTCAGATTTTCTGGGAAGCTGCTTACGCAAGCGAATATGAAATCAAGTGGTCTCAGGACGGTACAACATGGAACACTGCTGTTCAGAGAGGTGTTTCAAGATACACAGCTGATACTGTAGATATGTTCTATAACAGACCTGTAAGATACATTCGTGTCGTATCCGTTCGTCGCGGAACACAGTACGGAACATCTATTTACGAAATCAAAGCACTCGGTGATGTGGTTGTCGAAGATGAAACAACTGAAACTACTACTGAAGAAACTACTACTGAAGAAACTACTACTGAAGTTGTTACTGAAACAACAACAGAAGCCGCTACAGCTACAACAGGCGTTATGAACCTTGCTTCTGAAGCAACTGCTACAGCTTCCAGCGTAGAAGGTACAGATTACACTGCTGCAAAAGCAATTGACGGCAACATGAACACCAGATGGTCTTCTTCTTTCAACGATGGAGAATTCATCACATTGGATTTAGGAAGCATTTGCACTGTTGGAAGCATCCAGATTTTCTGGGAAGCTGCTTACTCTGCAAGATATAAAATTGATTGGTCACAGGATGGTACAACATGGAACACTGCTGTTCAGAGAGGTGTTTCACATTACACAGCCGATACTGTAGATATGTTCTATAACAGACCTGTAAGATATATCCGTATCACTTCCCTTCAGAGAGGAACACAGTACGGAACATCCATTTATGAAATCGTTGTATCCGGTGAAAAGCAGGCTACAACAACACAGAACACTGTAGAAACAACTACTGAAGCTACTACTGCTGAAGTAACTACAGAAGTTGAAACTACTACAGAAGAAACTACTACTGAGGCAGTTGCTCCGGCAGCTCCATTGGAAGTTCTTGGTGCTTCCGTAACAACACCAAGAGCAAACACTATTGCAGTAGTTTGGGGGCAGGACGCTGAAAGAATTAACAGCGGATGTAGATATAACGTATACGTCAATGGGGTTAAGAAATTAGATCATGTAATTTGTAACTATTATGAATTAACCGATTTGGGAATCGGTACAGCATTGGTTGTAATCAAATCCGTATTAAACGATGTAGAATCAACCGGATCAACCTTTACTGTAACAGTTACAGGTGAACAGGTAACAACAAACGTTGCATTAGGTGCTTCCATTACCGCTACCAACGTCTTTGGCGATGACGTTGCAGAAAACTTAATCGACGGAAATTTAGATACAGGTTGGAGAGCATTACAGACATTCCCATCTGTAACAATTGACTTGGGTTCTGAAAGATATGTGAAGTCCATGGAAATCTCATGGTTCGGTGAATATGATGCACCAAAAGGATTTACATACTTCTACTCTAACGATGGCGAAAACTGGACATTAGGCGCCAACATCGACAAGATGATTTTCCAGTATCAGGACACTGTTTCCGTAAATGTTCAGGCTAGATACTTCCTTGTTTGCATGGGAAGATATGCAAATCCTGCACACTTCTACGGTGCCCGCGAAATTAAGCTTCTCAACTATTAATTTTCTCATAGAAAGGGAACTGTCTACATCCTCTGTAGCAGTTCCCGCTTTTTTTGTTCTAATAGATATAATTCTTTTCGACATAATTCGGATTCACTTTTTTCAAAATGAAATCATACAGGTATTGATGTCCTTCCTTGGTAGGCATTCCATAATTCTGATAAAAATAATCTGCCATATCGTAAATAATATAATAATTGATTGGTCCCTGTACAATGGTTCCATCTGAAAGTTTTGCATAAGCCCGAACATACCATGTCGTCTGAAATTCCTTTTTCGTACCTGCCGCGAACTTCAAAGTCATTGCATAACTGGTTCCCGCAGTAAGAGTATTGGAATGATTCGTCTTCATTGGTCCTCTTGCATCTGCTGCAAAGCTGGCAACATATTCCGAAGAACTTCCATAAGTCACATCATTAAGATTTGCATAGCCGCCAACTCCATAGGTCAGTCCCCGTTCGACAACTTTTTTCCCATAAATAGTGTCTGTCACCGTGTAAATTGTTCGGACACCACCACAGTTCGCATTTACCTGACAACCGTTCACTTCCAAGCCTTCCACAATTTCTTCCGTGGTCTGTTCCTGCGTCGTTACTTCTTTTGTGGTAGTTTCTGCTGTGGTCACTTCTTTTGTGGTGGTCTCTGACGTAGTAACTTCCTTCGTTGTCACCTCCGATGTGGTCATTTCCTGCGTAGATGTTTCCGGCGAAGTTCTGGTTACATTTAGAGTCACTGTGGAAATAGAAGGTCTTCCTATTTTTCCTTCTGTCAGCATTCCGCCTCCGTCATAATAAAATACGGAAATATATTCCCCGGAATCTTCCGGTTTAAAAGAACTGATATTGAAATAATCATAATCATTTGTGGCCCTTACAAAGCCATTATATGTCGCCGAATCAAAAGCCATGGTTCCATAATAACCATTGGTTCCGTCCCCTTTAATTTTAAAGAGTTTAATTCTTTCAATATTGGAAACAGAACGGAATACTCTGAAATATCCGGAATCCCCTTCCAACACATTACTCTTGGAAACCTGCAACATATTATAACGATCGTATGTGTTTGTTTTGATATTGTACGGAACAACAATTCTGCTTAGAATGCCTCTCTTATCTGTTACATTTTCCGGCAATTCAGAAGCATCAACCGAGTTTACATAACAATGATTTGTTTCATCCAATGTCCATCTTCCATGAACCGGAAGTGTCATTTTTCTTCCTGTATCCGTAACAACTTCTACTTCCATTCCAAGTACTGCTGCTGCTTTTTTTAAATAGGTAGTATTCACTGCGCCATCGTAGAAAGCCAATTCCTCAAATCCAATTATGTTGGCACTATTCACAAAAGTAGCTGCATACAAGCTCTCATCAAAGAACTTTACATGATAGGTTAACGTTGCCTCACTGTTGGTCTGTGCATCTGTCAGTCCGGTAATCTCTACCGTGTAATTGTCTGAATATCGATTTCCCTTTGCATCCCGCGGCTGGATAAACGTCAGGCTCGGATTGCTGTACTGAGCACTTCCCTCTGCCACGCTACGTGTATAAACCGTACCGGTAGAATCATTGGTAATTTTAACCTGAACACCTGAAGCGTTGGTAATCTTCAAATAGGAACTGTTCAAATCCACATGCCATCCACATTCGTTGGCATTGACCAGTCCTTTTGGCATATAACCTGCTGCCGGGAATGCAGAAAAGGCTTCATGATAATTGTGTCCGTTTTTCTGGGTATATTTCCCAATGGCGATGTTTCCACAATAACCAAACTGCTGCACCACATTTTTCGGTCGTACCAAAGCATATCGATGTCCATAAGTATCCCAAGAACCGTTCTCTAAGTTGTATCCTTCATTCATCCAACCGGTAACCGCCCCCTGAGGCGTATAATTCCACGCCAGAATATTATGATCACATTCAAATCCCAAATCCCACAGTGCCTGAGGCATATCTGCCGGTTTGCTGGAATTACTGATGACATGATTAAATTCAAAATAACGGTCCAACGCCTGATACTGCAACGATTCGTTCTGCACACAATCTTCCGTCAATCCGTCAACACCGGTCAGCCAACGGTAAAATTCCGTCATTCCCTGCATTGCCCGCAAAGTGTCATCACTTAAAATTCCCTGATAATAGGGAGAGCTGACGGATGCCGGGGATTTATAATAAGTATTTGAATTCCCATCTTCATAGCTATCTCCGGCATATTTTCCGGCGGAATAATGTGCCGCAACCTGCTCTTTGGTTCGTTGCGAAAACTCTGTATTTTCATCCGTATAATTAACAACTGCACTGGCCGAAACACTCCACGCCAACGCAAAAAAAGTAACAAAAATAAACGTATAAATATATTTCCCGGTTTTAACCATTTACACCCCTTCTTTCCTGTGATTATTCTTCTATCCAAAACCTCCCTCTTGTATTTTTCACGTTCAATTCTCTATCTATATTTATAACATAAAACGGGTTGGATGTTAACTCCAACCCGTCATTTTAATTCTTTTTAAATTCGCTTAATTCTAATCCTTCATTTCGTTCCAGCATCATTCGAATGGACCATTCATTGGAGAACAGAACCAAAGGATTTCCCTTCATATCTTTTACTTTCTTTGTATCACTTGGGCACTTCAGGGAATTCAAATCAATTCCTTCATTATCCACCCAACGGATATATCCATACGGCAACGGCTCCAATCGCACGTCACAGTTGTATTCATTTTCCAATCGATACTTCAAAACGTCAAACTGCAGTGTACCTACAACCCCGACAATAATCTCTGACATTTCCAGATTGTAATCCTGGAACATCTGAATGGCACCTTCCTGTGCAATCTGGGTAACACCCTTCATAAACTGCTTTCTCTTCATGGAGTCCAATGCCACCAATCGACAGAAATGTTCCGGCGCGAAGGTCGGAATTCCTTCATAAGCAAACTTCTTGCCCGGTGTACAAATGGTATCACCAATGGAAAAAATACCCGGATCAAAAATCCCCATAACGTCACCGGCATAAGCTTCATCAATTACCTTACGGTCCTGAGCCATAATCTGCTGCGGTCTGGACAATTTCATTTTTCTTCCACTCTGTACATGGAACACATCTTTCGTAGCATCAAATCTACCGGAACAAATTCGCATAAAGGCAATTCGGTCATGATGTGACTTGTTCATGTTCGCCTGAATTTTGAAAATAAATCCGGAGAAGTTTTCCTCTTCCATCGGATCAATCAAGCCTGCATCCGACATTCTCGGCAGAGGCGACTCTGTCATACGAAGGAAGTGCTCTAAGAATGTTTCCACACCGAATGTTGTCAATGCAGAACCAAAGAATACCGGAGACAATTCTCCTTTATCAACCATTTCCTGATCGAACGGATCTCCTGCCCCGTCTAACAGTTCCGTATCATCCATCAACTGTTCATACAGATCGTCACCAATTTCTTCCTTCAGTTTTTCGTCGTTTACATCAAAAGTTGTTTCCGCTGCACTTTTTGCACCACCCACAGAAACAGCCTGGAACATGGATACTTTATTGGTATTGCGGTCAAAGACACCTTTAAAACGCTTCCCACAACCAATCGGCCAGTTAATCGGACAAGTTTTGATTCCCAAAACGTTCTCGATTTCTTCCAGCAATTCGTAAGGATCTCTTGCTTCCAAATCCATCTTATTAATAAAAGTAAAAATAGGAATGTGTCGCATTACACAAACCTTGAACAACTTAATAGTCTGTGCTTCTACACCCTTGGACGCATCAATTACCATCACTGCAGAATCCGCCGCCATCAAAGTACGATAGGTATCTTCCGAGAAGTCCTGATGTCCCGGAGTATCCAGAATGTTAATGCAGTATCCATCAAAGTTGAACTGGAGTGCTGAAGAAGTAACAGAAATACCTCTTTCTTTTTCAATTCCCATCCAGTCAGAAACCGCATACTTGGAATTTGCTTTTCCCTTTACGGAACCGGCTGTATTAATAGCTCCTCCATAAAGCAAGAATTTCTCCGTCAATGTAGTTTTACCTGCATCCGGGTGAGAAATAATTGCAAATGTTCTTCTATTTTCAATCTCTTTCTTTAATTTTTCATCCATTTTTACTTCATTCCTTCCAAATAAAAACAATTACTTTGCACCTAGGCAATTATAAACGACACATTTATGATATTCAAGTCAAGAAACCTAGAAATTTTTGCAACAAAATGGTATAATTGTATAGAATTTTTTTATAGGAGGCGTTACTATGAGTTTTACAGACGTAATCAAAAAGGTTGTCGTTGATAATTACTGCAATTTCAACGGAAGAGCCGGAAGAGCAGAATACTGGTATTTCTTTCTTTTCAACGTTATTGTTTCAGTTGTACTTAGCGGGCTTGCTAATGCAGTTCCTGCTTTATCAGTATTATCTGTAATTTATTCCCTTGCTATGTTATTACCAGGACTTGGCGTAGCCGTTCGACGTATGCATGACATTGGGAAATCAGGCTGGTTCCTTTTCATTTCATTGGTTCCTTGTGTAGGTACATTTATTCTTCTTTATTTCCTTGCACAGGATTCAGAAAAGGCAGCCAATGCTTATGGACCAGTTCCAACAGAATAAGTTTTTACTATTCTATTGAAAAATCCCGATACGCTTTGTTTTTTCACCAGCGTATCGGGATTTTTTTATGTAGTAAATCAATATTCCTTAATAAAATAATTAAATGAGATTTGTCAATTTTTTTCATTGAGACTGTGAGGCATATTTGTTATTATAATAATAGCGGATTTTTGTCCAATGATACGAAATGCCCTTTTCTTTCATATTAAATGGCAATAATCTCTATAAAATTTACAGTTCTTATTACAGGAGGTTTCCTTATGGGAAAGATAAGCGCCGCAGCTGTGGCAAAAATTGAGGAAATCTGTAATCGTTATACAGATGAAAAGACTCCTCTTATGATGATTCTCAGCGATATTCAAAATGAATATGGTTATATTCCATTGGATGTACAGGAGATAGTTTCAAAACAGACCGGTATTTCTGTTGCTGAAATTTACGGTGTTGTAACATTCTATTCATTCTTCTCCTTAACACCAAAGGGAAAATATGTAATTGGTTGCTGTTTAGGTACCGCATGCTATGTTAAGGGTGCCCAGCAGGTTATTGATAAATTTTCAGAATTGCTGAACATTGGTCCGGGTGAAACAACGGAAGATGGTTTGTTTACCTTGGATGCTCTTCGTTGTATTGGTGCCTGCGGTATTGCACCGGCAGTAACCATCAACGGAAAAGTTTATCCAAAAATGGCTGTATCCCAGGTTCAGGAAGTCATTGAAAGTTATCAGCTAGAAGCTGAAATGAGTAAGGAGGAAGTACAGTCATGATTAATTCTACAGAAACACTGAATGAACATATTCATTCATGTACTCAGAGTTTTGAAGACAAATTGTCCGGTAATGACGGAAAACGCCATGTAATCCTTTGTGGCGGTACCGGTTGTCTTTCAAATAATTCCAAAGAAATTCAGGCAAAATTCGAACAGCTGATTGCAGAGAAAGGTCTTTCCGACAAGATTTCCGTTAATCAGGCCGGCTGTTTCGGTTTTTGTTCTCAGGGACCATTCGTTAAATTATATCCTGAAAATACATTATATCGTCTTGTATCCGTTGATGATGTGGAAGAAATTGTGGAATCCGACATTGTCAACAATACCATTGTAGAACGACTTCTTTATGTAGAACCTTCTACCGGTAAAAAAGTTTCCAAACAGGAAGATATTAATTTCTATAAAAAGCAGAAACGAATTGCCCTTCACGGTTGTGGTGTAATCAATCCGGAAGACATTCATGAAGCTCTCGGTATGGGTGCTTTTCAGGGACTTCGTCGTGCCCTTTCCATGACTCAGGAGCAGGTCATTAATGAAGTACTTGCTTCCGGTATTCGTGGTCGTGGTGGTGCCGGTTTCCCATCTGCAAGAAAATGGTTGTTTGCTTATAACATGGACAGCGATGAAAAATACGTGGTTTGTAATGGTGACGAAGGAGATCCGGGTGCATTCATGGACCGTAGTATTTTAGAAGGAAATCCTTTGGCAGTAATCGAAGGAATGATGATTGCCGGATATGCCATCGGCGCCAAGAACGGTTATTTCTATGTTCGTGCCGAATATCCGATTGCTGTTAATCGTTTAAGAATTGCAATCAAACAGGCTGAAGAAATGGGACTTTTAGGAGACAATATTTTAGGAACCGGTTTCAGTTTCCATTGTCATCTCCGTCTCGGTGCCGGTGCTTTCGTATGTGGTGAAGAAACTGCATTGTTAAATTCCATCGAAGGAAAGCGTGGTATGCCAAGACCTCGTCCACCATTCCCTGCAGTAAAGGGATTGTGGGAACAGCCTACCATTATCAACAACGTTGAAACCCTTGCCTGCGTTCCATTCATTCTTCGTGAAGGCGCCGGAGAGTTTGCGAAAGTTGGTACAGAAAATTCCAAGGGTACCAAAGTATTTGCTCTTGGTGGAAATGTAAACAATGTCGGTCTCGTGGAAGTTCCAATGGGAACAACTCTTCGAGAATTGATTTTTGATATTGGCGGTGGTATTCCAAACGGAAAGAAATTCAAAGCCATTCAGACCGGTGGTCCTTCCGGCGGTTGTCTGACAGAAGAATTTTTGGACGAACCAATCGACTTTGACAACCTTGTTGCCAAAGGTTCTATGATGGGTTCCGGTGGTGCCATTGTTATGGATGAAGACACCTGTATGGTTGACGTTGCAAAATTCTATATGGAATTTATCTGTGACGAATCCTGTGGTAAGTGTTCTCCTTGTCGAATCGGAACAAAGCGTATGTTGGAAATTCTTACCAGAATTACCGATGGTCAGGGAACAATGAAGGACCTGGAAGATTTGGAGGCATTAAGCAAGACGGTAAAGAACAATTCTCTTTGTGCATTGGGTCAGACAGCAGCAAATCCTGTCAACTCCACATTGGCACATTTCAGAGATGAATACCTTGCTCATATTGTTGACAAGAAGTGTCCTGCTCACATTTGTAAGAACTTAATGGAATATCATATTGACGAAGAAAAATGTCGCGGTTGCGGTCTTTGTGCCAAGAACTGTCCGGCTGAATGTATCGAACGTACCGATCATATTCCTGAAGGTCATAAACTGGCTTCCTTCCGCATCAACACAGAAAAGTGCGTGAAGTGCGGTTCTTGTATCGCTACTTGTAGATTGAATGCGATTGAAAAGAAATAAGGGAGGTAGAAGAAATGACTAAGAAAGTTAATATTAAAATTGAAGGCATTTCCTATCAGGTTGATGAGGGAATGACCATTTTAGAAGCAGCAAAGGTCTGCGGATACGAAATTCCTTCCCTTTGTGCTTTTAATCATGGTGAATGCAATTCCGGTTCCTGCCGTGTTTGTTTAGTAGAAACAACCGGTGCCCGTGGATTGGTTGCCAGCTGTGTATATCCGGTAGTTGACGGAATGGAAATCAGAATTTCTTCTCCAAAGGCTGTTGAAGCCCGTCGTGAAAGTGTGGAACTTCTTCTTTCCAACCACAACAAAAACTGCCAGCAGTGTGATAAGAACGGTCAGTGTGAGTTGCTTCACGTTGCAAGCCTTACCGGTGCCAGAGATGACGCCTTTGCCGGAGCACTGACAGAAGTTCATATTGACAGACTTGCTCCGGGATTGGTCCGCGATACTTCTAAATGTATTCTTTGCGGAAGATGTATTGCCCGTTGTGAAAATGCTCAGGGCATCGGAATTCTCGGATATGAAAACCGTGGGTTCAACACCTTTGTTGCCCCGGCAGAAGACAGAAGTTTTAAAGATTCCCCATGTATCCAGTGTGGACAGTGCGTTAACGTTTGTCCTACCGGTGCATTGATGGAACATTCTGAAATTGATAAAGTAGATGAAGCTTTCAAGGCAGGAAAACATGTGATTGTTCAGGCTGCTCCTGCAGTACGTGCTGCATTAGGAGAAGAGTTTGGCTATCCTGTCGGAACTCCTGTAACCGGAAAGATGATTGCTGCCCTTCGTCGTTTAGGTTTTGAACGCGTTTACGACGTAAACTTCGGCGCAGACTTAACCATTATGGAAGAAGGAACTGAATTATTAAATCGTGCAAAGAACGGCGGTGTTCTTCCAATGATTACTTCCTGCTCACCGGGTTGGGTAAATTATGCTGAATATAATTATGGTGATTTATTACCACACTTATCTTCCTGCAAGTCTCCACATCAGATGCAGGGTGCGATTATTAAGTCTTATTGGGCTGAACAGAACAACATCGATCCAAAAGATATCTTCGTTGTTTCCGTTATGCCTTGTGTAGCAAAGAAAGATGAAAAAGACAGAGCACAGCAGGAAGTGAACGGCATCCGTGATGTTGATGCAGTTATTACAACAAGAGAACTTGCCCGTATGATTCGTCGAAGCGGTATCTTGTTCAACCGTCTTCCGGATGAAGAATGGGATCAGGATATTATGGGTGATTATTCCGGTGCTGCCGTTATCTTCGGTGTAACCGGTGGTGTTATGGAAGCTGCCCTTAGAACAGTACATTACGTACTGACCGGGCAGGAAAAAGAAAAGATTATCTTTAAAGAAGTTCGTGGACATGAAGGTGGAATTCGTGAAGCCACAATTGATATTAAAGACTTTATGACAGTAAACATTGCCATTGCTTCCGGTATGAAAGCGGCAAAAGTTCTTTTAGATGATATCCGTGCCGGAAAATCAAAATATCATTTCATTGAAATTATGGGATGTCCGGGTGGATGTATCAACGGTGGTGGTCAGCCATATGTCAGAAGTTGTTTCCTTCCAAACGAAGATGACGACATTATGGATACTTACCGTGAAAAGAGAGCCAAGGCTCTTTACTCTGAAGATGAAAGACAGGTTGTTCGCCAGTCACACAACAATCCTCAGATTAAAGAACTTTACGACAAGTTCCTTGGCGAACCAAATTCTCATAAGGCACATGAATTACTTCATACCTCTTATGCAGAACGTGAAGGATTTAATGAAGTATAAAAATATTAAGGCGGTCCGAAAGGGACCGCCTTTTTTTGTTGTGACACATTGAAACTTTTCTTCCACCGGGGATGTACCTTATGTCCGGCATTTTCTACTTTCCAAAAGTGTACCTTGCAGCAACGAAAAACGTCAAATCTATGGTTACTTCACCTTCCAAATAACTTCTAAAGCAATGTACTCCACTCTGCTTCACGAAATCCTGTAAAGATTTTATCTCCTGCCACAAGAACCGGACGCTTTACCAACATACCGTTGGTGGATAACAGTTCCAACTGTTCGTCTTCTGGCATCTGAGGAAGTTTGTCCTTCAGTTTCATTTCCTTATAAAGCATTCCGCTGGTGTTGAAAAACTTCTTCAGTGGCAAACCGCTTTTTTCATACCATTCTTTCAATTCTTCTTTGGTAGGATGATCCTTTACGATGTCACGATCTTCAAATTCAAATCCCTGCTCTTCCAACCATTTCTTTGCTTTTTTGCAAGTGCTGCATTTTGGATATTCTACAAATAACATTTTACCCCTCCTATAATTCCGTACTGAATTCTATATTCTTGCCTTCTAAAGCATTCATTTTATGCTTTCCATCAATATCTGTCAAGTGATTTCATCATAAGAAAATCCCTCAGGAAGAAGTGGTATTCCACCACTTCTTCCTGAGGGATTTTCAGTGAGATGATCTGTGAACTAATCAAATTTTACAATTTCTTTATTCCAATCATAATCAACCTGTTCGTAGTTTGGATTAACTACACTTAAAATCTTTGTGAAAAGATAATTATGACTTGCTTTGGTTGACATCATCTGGTTCTGATAAAGTACATCACTGATTCTGTAAATAGAATAATCATTTACTTTACTGTACACAACAGATCCATCTTCCAACTCTACATAAGTTCTCGTTTTGTAAGTTGCTTCATATTCTTTCTTGCTACCACCATTTGCAAATAACATTGTTACTGCAAAGTAGTCTCTGTTGGAATCCATAGATTTCAGTTTAATTGTCGCATCATTGGTCAATTCATAGTCTCTTACCCAATTGTTGTTTGCAGCAATTTTAATGTCATCATCTGAAATTCCTGTATCATTTCCGTTTACCTTGGAAATTGCATAAACAATTCCTCGTTTTACAACCTGCTTACCGTTTACTGTCTTTGGTACAGAACCGATTGTTCTTGCGCCACCTACCGTTGAACTAATCTGGTAACCTTCAATCTTAATATCTGAGCTTACAACGATTGTGTCATGATGTGCAGTTGTAGGTTCTGCTGTCGTTGGTTCTGCTGTTGTCGGTTCCGCTGTTGTCGGGTCATCATCAAGCGGATCCGGACTGTCCGGATGTTCAAGATACTGAATACCGGCAAATGGAATGTTCAAATTCACCGTAAGTTCATTGTTATTTTCATTCACTTCATTGTATCCATTTGTATCATCTATCCAGGCAGTTACCCGATGATTTCCTGCTGTTGCCACCCACGTTCCGTCGCTTTGACTATTTCCACCATTTGCTGTTAAGGTCGCTGTAGCACCTTTCTTTAGCCCACTCTTAAATGTATCGCACCATGTAATCGGCGCAGGATATGGCTGTCCGTCTATCTGGAACTGTAAACCAATCTTTTCTCCAGCTGGAATATCTTGATCTCCTGCATTAACAATCAATGCGCTAAAGCGAACTTTATCTCCTGCATTAATTGTTTCTTTGTCATAAGTAATCTTTAATACCTGTAAATCATATCCACCGGTAACATAATCCGGATTTGGAGTTCCTTCATATACATTGATTTGCTTTGTTCTACTATTATCATTTTCGTTTGTTTCTTCTAAAAGACCCTTTACATCTGTTTCAGCTACAAATGTATGTGCCCCTGCAGTATCCGCAGTCCAAGTACCATTCATGTCTAATACAATGCTCTGATGTGGTCTGAGTCCTCCTGTATAGGAATTATTTGTAAACACAGCTCCATCATCTACAACAACACGAGTGCTTAAGATTTCTCCAGGAATAATATCAACATTAGAATCATTCTCAATCTTTACTTTAAAGGTTACCTGATCCCCTTCATAAAGATTTGAACTGCCATTCTGGTTCTTCCAGTTAAGTGCTGTCACTTTAAAGTTAGCCCCTTTAATACCATCCCAAAGATTAACAGGAACAGGTACTTGTACCGGCCCCGGATAATCCGGAACGATGTATTCATTGTCATCGATATACTGCGCATTGCTTAAGTTTCCAACTGCACCAGCATCAGTAAAATATGGCCAGCTTCTGTTTTCCTGTCCTGTGCCTTTTAACGCATCCGGAGCAACGTCGGAAATCTTTAGTCCGTTATAAACCGTCTTGTCAGATCCCTGTCTAATTGCCACACCACTATGGTTAATGCAGGAATAGCTAATTGTCTGTCCTGAAAGACCTGCTCCGAAGATTTCTGTATTATTGAACACAATATTATCCGGTTCGTTTCCCAATACACGAATTCCTTCTGCAGGAGAGTCATAAATATATGTGTTGTTAAATGTGATATTCTTTGTATCCTGTTTTACGTCTACAGCACCTAAATCTTCATGCCAACTGTCATCATGCGTACCGCAGCGTACCATTACGTTGTTGTCAAATCGAATTCCTGCACTGTTATTATTGAATTTATATCCGTCAAATGTTGTATTCAAATGAATTCCTGCGGACATAAACACGTCTCTCATATAATTGTTATAAATCTTGTGATTATTTCCACCGTAAATGGCAATGGCACCAGCTCTCCAAATAAAATCAATGGTATTAAAGGCAAAGACATTTCCAGTTTCATCTTTAGCATTCATATAATTATTATTCCACATTGCCAAACCGTCATCACCGTTGTTTCGGACAGAACAGTTATAAACCGTTGCATTGCTGGTTCCCTGACAGAAGTTTACACCATCGGCCAGATTGTTTCTGATTCTACAATTAATAACCTTTACGCCATCGGAATAATCCATTTTTCCATTGTAATCTCCAAACCAGAAACCGGTTTCAAAATGTTCTTCCCAAATATCATGAACTACGGAACCATCAGTCATAACATCCATAAATCCCTTATATACAGCTAACTGATCATATCGGGAACGAAGATTTGAATTCAAATACATGTTACAGAATTCAACATTCTTACAATATCCGTCTTTACTGCCACTGGTTCCCCATCCACAGGAAACACCACCGGAACCACTGTTAGGATTGGTAAACTGAATGTTGGTGTACCACATTCCTGCACCGGTTACTTTCATATCAGAACCGTAAAGTCTCCAAATCTGATTAATCTGGAATGTTCCTTCCGGAATATAAACGTCCATTCCATGACTATCTGCATATTCTGTTGCGCGGTAAATAGCATCATAATCATCCTGTCCATCATTTGGAATTGCGCCATAAGACATTACATTAACAGAATTTGCCGGCTGGTCAATTGCTTCCGGAACAGTTTCAATTTCAAGGAAGTCTACACCATATTCCATTCCGCCTGCACCGGAACTCTGAATACGGATTTTGTCACCATCTACCAATGTTCTGTTCAATTTAAAATGTACTTCATCAAAGGCAAAACATGGTGCACCACCATCATTGGAATCACTTGGATTTCCACCGCCAAAATACTGCCACATAAAGTAAGAAGTCAAATCTACGGTTTTAACTTTTGTGCCGTTTACATACACATCCAAGGAACCGTTTCTTCCCATACCGTCTGCAGAATCCGGCATTGTAAAACGCATTGTAACACCGTTACCAATGACGTTACTCTTATCATTTTCATCTTCCGGAACTTTTTCAAGATTCCATTCAACATAGGAGCCGTTGCCAGGGAGGCTTACATAAGCCTGATTAGATGCCTGGCTTGCAATGTTCATTCGATCCCAGTTTTCAGATTTTTTAATCTGTGCTCCGCCACCAAGGGTAATATTACATGTATTCGGCTGAGTCTTATCGTACTTGTATGCAGCGTAAGGATTTTCCGAATCATATCTTACATATGGCATCTTTGCACCATATCTGGCGTTTTCATCCATAGGATTCTCCCGAACATTTACCGTTCCGGGAATCGCAAATTCATCTGCAACGCCGGCTTCGACAGTGTTTTTCTTCCCAAAGTCCCCGTACTGTCCTGCTACCAAGGCAAAAATCAATGCCGTGGCAACACCTTTCTTCCAAAAATGCTTCCTCATTTTCAATAATACTCCTTCTCTCTACTTGAATATTTTAATAGATTCTCCCAATCTATTTGTGAACATCTTGTTCTCCGGTCTCTCAAAACTAGCTTCCACAGTTAGTTTAACGTTAAACTTATTCTAGCACTTCCCCTTCCCTGTTAAAAAGTGTTCGTTTTTTACTTGGTGTGCATTTTTTACATTTTGTATTATATCACACACAAGAAAAAATGTTTCATTGCCCTTGGCAACGAAACATTTCTTCCAGAATTATTTTTTCTGATTTTTTTCTGTTTTTTACTTGACCAATATATTATCCATTGGAAATGGAATCTTTTCGTAGTTTGGATCTACAACTTTCAGAATGTTATTGTACAGATAATTATGGCTGTCCTGTCTGTTCATTAACAGATTCTGATACAAATAATTTGCAATCTTATACACGGAATAGTTGTAAACGTTACTGTAAATAACACTTCCATCAGATAACACTACATACGCACAAACTTTATAATTTGCATTGAATGCTGTGCGGTTCTTTGCTCCGAACTTCATCGTACAAATGATATTTTCTGTTTCTCCACGAAGTTCTCCGGAAGTCATTTCATAAGATTTTACATAATTATCCTGACTTCCCAGTTTCAAATCTTTATCTGTAATTCCTGTATTGGTATCATTGTATTCTGATAAACCGAAAATATATCCGCTGGATACGGTTGTTTTCCCATTGTAAGACTTTGCAACGCTTCCTACAACTCTGGCACCTTCATATGTTGTACTGATCTGGAATCCGGAAACCTGTGGCTTCGGTCCCTGATATTCAGTGGTCGGTTCTTCCGTGGTAGGTTCTTCCGTTGTCGGTTCTGCGGTAGTCGGTTCCGCTGTAGTAGGCTCTACATAGGTCTCTGTGCTGAAAGTAAACTCTTTCAAGTTACAAACATAAGCTTTATTTCCGGTAGTTACAAACTTCAAATAAATGTCATGCTTGCCGGTGATTGGTGTAGAAAGATTTGCTTTCTTAGTACCGTAAGCACTCCAGTTAGAACCGGTATTCGGTAAATCAATGGATGCAATCGGAGTACCGTTCATATCATCTTTGTAGATTTCCACTTTTCCCTGCGCATAGCCGGAATCACTGGCATAATTAAATTCGATTGAAACTGCATTTCTGTTTCCGAAATCTGCAGACTTAAACATAATCCAATTTCCATTCATTACACCACCAATATTTGTAGGGTTTCCATTTCCATCTTTATCGATTACAACGCCACTGTGATCATCATATGAAGTCGCCTTGATTGTACTAAATCCATCTAATGTATATTCATTAAACTGGAAGTAATCAAAGTTACAAACATAAGTAGTAGACGCCTTAAATACCGTGTAAACTTTATGCTTTCCTGTAACACGACGAGTTGTGTTTACAGTCTGTTCTTTCCAATTAGACCAGCCACCGGTGCTATCGATGGACGCTGTGGCAATGGTTTCTCCATCCTTGGAATCCAATTTAAATTCAATGGTTCCCGGAGTAGATTCATTGATTCTGGAATACTTAAACTTCACGGAAGAAGCGCCGATGCTTCCAAAGTCTACATTGTAGTATCCGGTATAGAATCCGTTCTGAACTCCACCGAGACTTCTGCCTCCGGATGTTCCGGAAGAATTTTCAGCAATCAATCCTCTGGTATAATCCATGTCTTCTGCTTCAATGACACTGTAAGCATTTCTGTCAATGCTGTCGCCATAGGTTGGCATATTGGCTGCCACACAAACTGCATTATATCCTGCAAACTCATCCCAAGTTGCATTTTCAGAAGTCTTCTTCTGCCATGAACACTGCTGGATATTTGCTGAGTTTCTGTTCATCCATGCAATAATGGAATTCTTCTTAAAGAAGTCCAAATATTCATTTTTGTCTCGTTCTAAAATGTACATTCTCATATAACGAACGAGAATTCCACGGAAACCGGAAAGGTCTCCGGAGTTTGTATTTTCTTCTTTTAAGATGCGGTTGTAGCACAAATGGTTCATTGTATAGTTTACAATGTTGTCCGCATCAGTAGCATACTTGGAATCACCGTAGTGATTGTAAAGCATTACCGCACCCCCAAGGTAAGTTCCCTGATTGTAGGTTGAACACCAACCGTTCTGCACAGAACCGTCACTCTTAATGCAATCTCTTACATAACCAGCGTCATTTCCTTCTGCTACGTAAAGGTTAGAATTTCTTTGTGCCTCGTAAATTTTCTTTGCTTTTTCCCAATATTCATTGTCACCGGTGGCAATGGCAAGGTGGCATGCACAAACAATTGCCGGTCCGTTGATACAACCATTAGAAGTTCCTCTCTTGTCAGATTCTTCGCACCAGCGAAGAACACCTGTCTGAACCCCATTAATAGTATAAGTAGATGCTCTATTGTACATTAAATCAAAGTTGTTCTTTGCGATTTCAAGATATTTGGAATTTCCAAACATCATATATGCTCGACAGGCTGCCAAAGCTGCCCATGTAATGTCGTCATTGTAAGCATTGCCGGCCCAGTTTTCACTGTTTCTGGCAATGAAGTCTTTCCAGGTTCCTTCAAACATTTCTCGATAAGAAGAATTACCTGTCAATTCATATCCGTCAAGCATTGCTTCCATCACTTCTGCAACGCTCCAGAATCCCCATCCAAGGCTGGTGTTTCCTGTGTTACTGTTATATTTGAAGTACTTGGTACGGAATGCGGAAAGCATTGTGTTTGCCATACCTTCGGTAAAAGCTGTATCCGTACGGTTCGTCGTATTAATTCTCCAAATCTGTCTTGCATTTTCACCGTTCTTTGTATTAAGGGCAACCTGTGCTCCATCAGAAGAATCATTGTCTGCTTGCTTTACTTCAGCATAAAGTTCTTCTCCGCCACTAGTTTTTCTGGATGAAACAATGTAATAACATCCGGCATAATTTCCGGAATTAATCCTTACCAATTTCCATTTGTAATCATTGGAATTGTCATATCCGTTAAAATCACAATTACTTCCGGTCGTAATTCCACAGATTTTCATGCTCTTTCCGGAATAGGAATTGGTCATGGAATAATATTCTCCACGTTCCGTCAAGGTCCATCTCGCCAAATCACTCATGGCGTTGGTATTCCAAACCACTGCATTTGCCCAAAACGAAGACATATCAGTCTGGGTCAATGCCTTTCCGTTATAAGCATTCACAATGGTATAAAGGCCATTGTTGCTAATTCCTTCTGTTGCTGCCTGTGCCTGTTTTTCTCCGCCCCTTATCATCGGTATCATGGTGATTACCATAGCCATCACCAATACCATAGACACTACTTTCTTCACTTTAAAAATCCTCCATTTTTTCTCTCGAGTTTACACCATTTCTATTATAAGAATTACGGAAAATCAGTGCAATTATTCTGAAAAATGAAGGACTTAATGTAAAATATGAACACCTTTATTTTATTTCTCCACAATCTCTTTTGAAAAACATTGACCAGCCCCCTCATCAATTTTATAATTATACTTGTGTGAATTTACGAAAATAACAGATATAAAGGAGCTTGCCATGAAACGAGAATATGTCATGGGAAATGGTGCCATTGCTCTTGGTGCCATGGCTGCAGGAGTGAATGTTGTTGCGGGGTACCCGGGTACACCGTCTTCTGAAATTATTGAAACTCTTGCGAAATATAATAACGGGGACATTCATTTGGAATGGTCCATTAATGAAAAGTCTGCTATGGAAGTGGCTGCCTCTGCAGCGTACACCGGCGCAAGAACTTTAGTTACAATGAAACAGGTAGGACTGAATGTGGCTTCCGATCCACTGATGTCTTTAGCTTATGTGGGAGTGAAAGGTGGAATGGTAATCGTATCTGCCGATGATCCGGGTCCGATTTCCTCACAGACAGAACAGGACACCAGACTCTTTGCAAGTTTTTGTAAGATTCCTGTGTTCGATCCTTCCTCTCCGGAAGAAGCTTATAAAATGATTCAGGATGCGTTCGAATATTCTGAAAAATATAAAACACCGGTACTCTTCAGACCGACTACCAGAGTATGTCATGCTTATGCTTCTATTGAAGTGGATGAAAAAGTTCAGGTAAAACAATTTGAAGGTTTTGTAAAGGATTCGAAAAAATGGGTAATCTTCCCTCGTCTTTCTTTTGCAAATCATGCAATGATTGAACAGAGAAATCCGGAAATCGGAAAGGACTTCTCTACTTATAAATATAACATGGTATCCGGAACCGGAAAGAAAGCGGTCTTTGCTTCCGGCATCAGTTTTTCCTATGCTATGGAATATCTGAAGGATGTTTCGGATGTGAAGGTGGTAAAAATTTCTACTCCGTTCCCGTTCCCTGAAGATTTTGTTTTAAATGCTTTAGAGGGCGTTGACGAAGTACTCTGTTTCGAAGAACTTCATCCGTTTATTGAAGAAGAATTATTAAAGCTGGTTGGAAAACATCATCTGGATGTGAAAATATACGGAAAGCATACCGGCAACGTAGCCCAGAGCGGAGAAAATTCTTCCGAGTCTGCTGTGGAAGTTCTTTCATCATTTTTAGGAACTGATAAGAACTTTACAGGAATTGATTTAAGCGATATGCCACAGCTTCCAATGAGACCTCCGGTTCTTTGTGCCGGTTGTCCGCACCGTGCTTCCTTCTATGCAGTAAAGCAGGCAATGAAGGGACAGGAAGCCTACTTCTGTGGTGATATTGGTTGTTATACCTTAGGAAATGCCATGCCATTGGATATGGTAGATACCTGTCTTTGTATGGGTGCCGGCATTACCATGGCTCAGGGATTCCATTGGACGCATCCGACAGGAACCAGCTTCGCATTTGTAGGGGATTCCACATTCTTTGCTTCCGGTATGACCGGGGTGGTGAATGCCTTATATAATGAAGCTGATATGGTACTTTGTGTATTAGATAACTCTACCACTGCCATGACGGGACATCAGCCACATCCGGGAACCGGAAGAAATATGATGGGTGATGTTGTGGATAAGGTTAGCATTCAGGAAGTGCTTGCCGGCATGGGCGTGAAGAAGATTGAAACCGTGGATCCACTGGATCACGAAAAGGCTGTTGCTGTAGTAAAAGAATGTGCAGCAGAAAAGGGCGTGAAGGCAATTATCTTCAAATCCCCTTGTATCGCCATTGTAAAATCCGATAAGAAGATGGCTGTAAACGAAAAATGTATTAACTGTAAGAAGTGTATTCGTGAAATCGGATGTCCTGCGTTAATCACCGTAGACGGTCAGGTTACAATTGATAAAAACTTATGTACCGGTTGTGGATTATGTAGCCACATTTGTCCGGTTGGAGCGATTGGAGGTGCCTGCAATGAATAAAGATATTTTAGTTTGTGGTGTTGGCGGTCAGGGAACAGTCCTTGCTTCCAAACTGATTGCATCTGCTTTTATGAGTGAAGGTGAAACTGTTCATTCCGCGGAAACCATTGGAATGGCACAGCGTGGTGGTTCCGTTACCAGTCACATCCGTATCGGAGATACTGCTTACGCTCCTTTGATTCCAAAGGGAAAGGCAGATATGATTCTTGCCTTTGAACCGGCAGAAGCCGTACGAAATCTTTCTTATCTGAAAGAAGACGGCATCGTTCTTGTCAGCAACGAACCGGTAAAACCGGTAACGGAGTCTTTGCAGGAAACCGGTTATGACGGTACAGAAATGATTGATTATTTGAAAAAGAAATGCACCTGCCTTGTGGTTGATGCCAAGGCACTTTGCGAACCATTCGGTTCTTCCAAGTTTTTCAACGTTGCAATTTTAGGCGTTGCTGTAGGAACCGGACGATTAGGACTGAATAAGGATTGTGTGTTGTCGGAAATCGAAACACGAATTAATCCGAAGTTTATAGAATTAAATAAAAAGGCATTCCTGGCAGGGATGCAGATAGGAGAGACAAATGAAGCTTAACGAAAGACAGTTACAGTTAGTAGATGCTCAGGTAAAGCGCCTGATTCAGACAGACAGCTACTACGGAAAGAAATTCAGAGAATTAGGGATTACTGAAATCAAAACCAACGAAGATTTCCAGAAAATTCCTTTCTCCAGCAAAGGGGATTTGAGAAATGCTTATCCTTTGGGAATACAGGCAGTTCCTGATGAAGAAGTTGTTCGAATTCATTCTTCTTCCGGAACAACCGGAAAGCCGGTTATCATCCCTTACACAGCAAAGGACGTGGACGACTGGGCTACCATGTTTGCAAGATGTTATGAATTTGCAGGTATTACAAACAAAGACAGAATCCAGATTACACCGGGATACGGACTTTGGACTGCAGGGATTGGATTCCAGGCAGGTTGTGAAAAGTTAGGTGCTATGGCAATTCCTATGGGACCGGGAAATACTGACAAGCAGATTCAGATGATGTTGGATTTGGAAAGTACCGTTATTACCGCTACTTCTTCTTATGCTCTTTTATTGGCAGAAGAAATCAATCGTCGCGGAATTCGTGACCAGATTAAATTAAAGAAAGGTGTTATCGGTTCTGAACGTTGGAGCGAAAAGAAACGTGAATACATCAAGAATGAACTTGGTATTGAGCTTTATGACATTTACGGATTAACAGAAATTTACGGACCGGGTATCGGTGTAAACTGCCAGAAGGAAGCAGGCATTCATTATTGGGATGATTATCTTTACATTGAAATCATTAATCCAAAGACCGGCGAACCGGTAGAAGACGGTGAAGAAGGAGAAATCGTTATCACTACTTTAGTGAAGGAAGGCGCTCCGCTCATTCGTTTCCGTACCCATGACATTTCCAGAATTATTCCGGAAAAATGTTCCTGTGGCAGCGACTTCCCACGTATCGACATTATTCGCGGACGTAGCGATGATATGTTCAAGGTTCACGGAGTAAATATGTTCCCAAGCCAGGTGGAAGACTTACTGCAAACTGTAGATGGCGTCTTAAGCGAATACAGCATCAATATTGCTCATGACGAATCCATTAACAAAGACGTAATGCTTCTTACCGTAGAAGCGGAAGGTCGTGTGGACTTTGAAGAGACCGGAAAGATTATTCGTGAACAGTTCAAGTCACGCATTGGTGTTACACCAAAGGTTACTGTAGTTCCGATTAATACCCTTCCAAGAAGTGAAAAGAAAACACAGCGTGTTATCGATCATAGAGAACTTTAATCTTTTAGAACTGTCCTTTGCGGGCAGTTCTTTTTTGCCGTTTTTTTTAAAGTGTCCATATTTTATTTTTATGTACCTGTTTTTATTTTTTGTCTCAATTTTATAAAATGTGCTATAATAGTCTATGTATGCTTAGATGCACGGAGTCATTACCTGCTTTCAGGTAAAATATTTTTAAGAAAAGGAGATACAAAAAAATGGCAGGCTTTTTTCGTCAAATGTTTGGAAAAGGCGACGTCAACAGTGATGAGCCGGTAAAAGGTTCTTTCTCTTTTGGCGTAACCGGAGTTCCTAAAACATTTAATGCTGATGAACTTGTAGTTGAAGGAAAAGTTGATGGTACTGTAAAACCGGGAATGGTTGTAAACATTTCAAATTACGGTGATGATAACCGAAGAGATTATGTTGCTACAATCATTGATATCGAAGTAAAACAAAAACAGGTAGCAAAAGCTACTGATTGTACCGTTTCCCTAAGAATCAACAATCCTGGCAATACAAATATTAAGGCCGGAACACTATTCTTTACAGATGATTCCACACAGGAAGAACTTCATGATTCCTATGTAGATGCCTTGGAAGAATATTACATTAACATGCACAAATTAGATTTTACCCAAGGTGAAATCGACATTATGAGTATTTCAGACCTTGCAGAAGTTATTCGACTAATTAGTAAGAGATTTGAGCCAACAGACGTGTCTGCTAAGAGAGCGATTGATAAATTGAAAGGAATCTTGTGTGCTCGTATTTTAGAAGCTGATGAGATTTATGCAGTCATCGATAAAACTACCGGAGAACCTCATATGTATTCTGAATTATACAAACGAGAAACCGGAACGCTCGATTGTACACCTCCTTGTATTCTGCTGATTACGAAAGCATATTTCAAGTTGTATGAATCAAAATATCAAACACCGATTTATGAAATTTTCAAAATCAGTAAAGAAGAAAATCCTGATGAAATCATTGACTTCCTTGGCACTACATTCTATTTAAATGGTGCAGAGGGTGTTCATGTTTTATTTAAAGAAGCAATGATTCCTGCGGAAAAACTTGTTCCTAAGCCGGACTTTTCACAGATTCCGGAAAACGAACGACCAATTACCAATCCGGAATTGGTAAAATGGATGTTACTTGTAGGACAGTTGGATACAGCAATTCCTGAAAATGCTGAAGCAATCAAATTCTTTACAAAGAATATGCAGCGTGCCGCATTAAATGCGAAGCTTATTATTCCAATTAAAGCAGGAAGCCCTTCTCCAAGTACAAGCGAGGATGGACGCATTATTCTAACACAGTCAACAAAAGACAGTCTAGCAACAGCTATCGGAAAATATATTAAAGATTCTGTTCGAATTTACACAGACTGGAAACGTCTGTTAATGGAATATGATTCCGGATGGGGCGGATTTGTTCAAACCGTTCCGGCACTGATTCACGAATATGATTGTGCTATCAATGTAACAAGATACATGAACACCAGTCTTTATATCGACGAAAACTTATACGACCAGATTTTAGATGAGGTGGTAGGAATTTAAAAAATCAGCGGTGACCGTAAGGCCACCGCTTTTCTTATAATGCTTCATCTGCTATGGATAACCGTTTAATCAGCTTATATGCAATAACGGTTAAAGCAATTTCAAAGATTAAGAATGCTAATAAGAACCATCCGTTCTCACTCAAAACACAGAAATCATAAAATCCGTGTAAAAGAACCGGAATGATAAAAGCTTTTCTCAGATTTATTACTTTTCCTTTGAGGTCTCCCCGGCGTTCACACTGTTTTGCCTCCCCTAAAAACCGTCCCATATACAATCCAAAAATTGCATGTCCCGGAACAGATGTCAAGGCTCTTAACACTGCTACAACCAATCCGTTTTCTGCTACATACAAAACATTTTCCACAGCAGCAAATCCCAGTGAAATCACCACTGCGTAAACCACCGCGTCAAAGGTATGGTCAAACTCTTTATGATCCCAGGCACCGATTTTGAAGGCAAAATATTTTCCCCCTTCTTCAGCAATGGCAACCACAATAAAAGCATCAATAAAGGTATACAAAAAGGTACCCGGAGTAACCATTGCATCCAATACAACCGTTCCTGCAATTTCCAAAACCATTGCACTGATGATTGTTGCAGCTCCAAGTAAAAATAATTTAATCAAAAGACCTGTGGATTCTTTTTCGATTCGGTCCATCTTATATAAAAAGATAATCAATGCCACTACCGGCAATAAAGCAAATTTTATCATACGCACTCCTTATTCTTTAGTATTTAAACGCAGTTCCCGGGGTTACTGTTCCATCATAAATTAATCCGCTTTTCGGATTGATGTCGGTGTTTATGTCCACCTGCATCTGTTCCACCTGATTGGCTGTGAGAATGAATTCATCCGGAACTTCCAGACCTTCCTGAATCAGATCCGCATCTCCATCCAAATAGTTATAGATTGCGTACCACTTTCCATCCCTCATGTGGAAGTAATACAAATCTCCTTTTTTCCTTCTTCCCTGAATGGTTGTGTAAGTCTGATTTTTCACGAGAATATCCGCAGTGGAATGATTCTTAAATTTTTCTCCTGGACAGAACTGATTGTTTGCATTAATATATCGGCCATCAACCCAGCAGTCCTCTACATAATAAGCTCCGCCCACAACAACATCTTTGGACACATAGGTGTAGCAGGTGTCCGGACGGGAGTTGACATAGAAAGGTTCCATGCAGACACGCAGCCAGCTTCCGTTTCCGATTTTGTCGAGGAATTTTGTTCCCTCCAATAAGGATAAATCATTGGACACGCGACTGTCCGCTTTCTTTCCGTAGTTTTTCAAAGTATTTTTCAAAGAAGATAAGGTAATCTTTTTGGAAATATCTTTGGATGAGTTATTGAACAGATAGTTCACACTGACATCTGCGGTATAAATCGGATAATAATTTCCTTCTCCGTCCCCACCGTATGTTTTCGTAGTTCCGTTGTAGGTAACATCAATCTCATAATGATTTTCCCCGGACTTTACAGAGCAGGATGGTGCCAAAATCTTCGCTATTGCTTTCATTGTATTCGGAAAACTAAGAGAATCCAAAACAAACGGATACACATCACTGGCAAACAAATAATCGGAACAAACCTGATGGGTTCTGAAATAATTGTTCAACCACAGTTCCTTATATGGCGATGTTGCCAGGAACGGATACGGTGTATTTTTGTTTTTCTTTCTGCTGTCCAAAAATCTTCTCGGATAAACAGAAAGCGTCTCTAACTTCGCCTGAGCTAAATCCATCTTATTGAAAAAGGAAGATCCGGAAGATTTTACATAAGTATCAACCACATATTGGGCAATACTTTTTACCGCTTTACATTTTACTTTCACTTTTGTATTCAGGTATTTCTTGCTCTTTTTGTTGTATACCTGCAATACTAAAGTGCCACCATCAATCTTTTCGCCTTCGGCTGTAAAAATATATCCGCCTTTTACTCTTTTGGTTTTCTTGTTTTCGTAGGCCACGTCATAATAGGTGTCTTCCGTCAGAGTCATAACACCCTTCTTTGAACCGGAATAATATTTACTTGTCGGATCTACAAAACGAATATTCTCTACATTCGGATTATCGGTTTTTACGTAAAAAAATTCATCAAAAGGTGCCAGCATCGGTGTGATGGAATAGTTATAGCTGCCAGCCTTCTGTATCGCATTTTTAAATTTCACTTTGACCTTGCATCGGTAACTCTTTTTTCCCACTTTCGCGATAATCGTTGTTGTTCCGCCTTTCAACCCTTTGACCGTAACGGAATTTTTTGATTTTTTCGCGATTTTCGCAACTTTTTTATTTTGAACCTTCCACTGAACCTTCTTTTTATTATGCTTCAGTTTTACGGTCTTTTTCGCTCCATAATAGACAGAAATGTTCTTCTTCATGGAAACTTTTGCACCATAGACATGATTTCCCTGCATATAAACAAATCCTGTCAATATTAAAGCAAATACAAACAGTTTCATGATCTTTGCTGTTTTCATCACGTTACCCCTTTCGTTTTTCCATTGTTCTCTATATTTATAACATAAAAACAGGCTCTTCCCAAGCCTGTTTTTTATCCCATCAATTCTTCAATTACATCTTTTACCCGACGAATTTTTTTCGTATCCCCAACATTCGCTCCACAGAAAATCAACCCTTCATCCACATTTCCTTTAGCAGCATGAATCAGTCGCTCTGTAATACAGTAGGGAATTTCTTTCGGATTACATCGTTTCAGACATCCTAAACATTTCTCCGGAGGAAAAGTTTCTCCCTGACCAACCCGCTTCATAAAGGGATTTCTCAGAGCTCGTCCCGGCATTCCCACCGGACTCTGCACAATGATTGCATCCTCGTTTTTCGCATTAATATAACACTGCTTATAGGCTTCATCCGCATCGCACTCCACCGTCGGAACAAATTCCGTAGCTACCTGTACGCCCTGCACTCCCAACTGAAAAGCGTTCTCCACATCTTTACGACTGCGAATTCCTCCCGCAAGTACCACGGGAATTTCCCTCTGATACCTGACAGCATATTCTTTTACCACCTGAAGGATACTTTTTACCTCTTCTTCATAGTGATCTAGTTTTTCCGGGATTTCCTCTTTTTTAAATCCCAGATGTCCTCCTGCCTTCGGGCCTTCCACAACTACCAGGTCCGCAGTTCGTCCAAACCGCTTATCCCAAAGTTTCAATAACACCTTTGCCGATTTTTCACTGGATACAATCGGTGCAATTTTCGTTTTAAAGCCTTCCACATATTCCGGAAGTTCTGTGGGCAGTCCGGCTCCGGAAATAATCAAATCCGCTCCCGCTTTCACTGCCTCTATGACTTGTTCCTTATAGTGTCTTGTTGCCACCATAATATTAAAGCCGATAATTCCTTTCGGTGCAATTGCTCTCGCTTTAGCCAGTTCTTTTCCAATAGCACGTAAATTTGCCTTGAAAGGATTCTCTTCAAAATCCGGCTCACGAAAACCAATCTGTGCCGAGGAGATGATTCCCACACCACCTTCTTTTGCCACCGCACCGGCCAGGTTTCCCAAAGAAATCCCGACACCCATTCCTCCTTGAATTAAAGGAATCCGCGCCGTCAGATTTCCGATTTGCAATGTTCTGTTCATTCTTTTCACCTGCTTACATATTTCTAAAACGTTCGTATCTTTTTTCTGCAAGTTCTTCACCTGTCAATGCACTGCTCTTTTCCAAAAAGTCAATCAGTGCCTTTTCAATTTGATGAACGACTCCCGCCATAGAACTTTTCGTATACTTTTCCGGTTCTTCAAAAATCTGCTCAATCACATTTAACTCCAACAAGTCCTTGGAAGTCATCTTCATCATATTGGCGGATTTTGCAGCCAGCTTCCCATCCTTTAACAAAATGCTGGCATATCCTTCCGGACTGAGAATGGAATAAACGGAATTTTCCAACATCCATACTTCATCGGAAACTGCCATTGCCAGAGCACCGCCGCTTCCTCCTTCACCAATTACCATTGTCACTACCGGAGTCTTTAAAGAAGACATTTCAAAGAGATTTCTTGCAATGGCTTCTCCCTGTCCTCTCTGCTCTGCTTCAATGCCGCAAAATGCCCCCGGCGTATCCACAATACAGAATACCGGACGATGAAATTTTTCTGCCTGTTGCATCAGGCGCAATGCTTTCCGATAACCTTCCGGATTCGGCATTCCAAAATTGCGATGAATATTTTCTCTGGTATCATGGCCTTTTGCCTGAGCAATAACCGTAACGGGCACTCCGTGAAAAGTTGCCACCCCTCCGATAATAGCATGGTCATCACCGAAACTGCGGTCTCCGTGCAATTCCATAAAATCCGGGAACAACGCTGTAATATAATCTTCCGCTACCGGTCGATCTTTCTTTCTGGAAATCTGCACCCGCTCCCATGGGGTCAACTCTTTTTGCACCGTCACAGGATTTTGAAATACTGCCAATTCTCCGGTTGCAATTGTTCCGGTTCCCTGATGCAATGCCAACAATTTTGCCAAGGTGGCTTTCAGGTTCTGACGTTCCACAATACCATCCACAAAACCGTGTTCCAACAAATACTCTGCCCGCTGGAACCCTTTCGGCAATTTTTCTCCAATAGTCTGTTCAATCACACGAGGACCGGCAAAGCCAATCAGTGCTTTCGGTTCTGCCAGAATAATGTCTCCCAGCATTGCAAAACTCGCCGTGACGCCTCCGGTTGTAGGATCCGTAAGAACAGAAATGTACAGATTGCCGGATTCATGATGCTTTTTCAATGCCGCCGAAGTTTTTGCCATCTGCATCAATGAAACAATCCCTTCCTGCATTCTGGCACCACCGGAGCAGGAAAAAATAATTACCGGGAGACTTTCTTCTGTAGCACGTTCTACGGTTCTTGTAATTTTTTCTCCAACAATTTTCCCCATACTTCCCATGAGAAATCTTCCGTCCATTACTGCCACTGCCGCCTGATGTCCGTCAATTTCCACTGTTCCACAGGTTACTGCTTCATCCAATCCTGTTTTCTTCCGCAGTTCTTCCACTTTTTCCACATACCCCGGAAACTCCAGAACATCTTCCACAGCCATTCCTTCAAACCAAGGGACAAAAGTTCCTTCATCCCCAATCATTTCAATTCTGCGCTTGGCATGAACGCGAAAATATCCGCCACACTTCGGACAGATATAATTTGCTTCCTTCACATTTTTTGCCAAAACCACCGATTTACATTTTCGGCATTTACGAAGAAGACCGTCCGGCACATCCTTCGGATGATTAATTCCGGACAGTTTCTCTTTATTCTTTTTAATTAACATCTGAAGTTTCAATTTAATCCTCCCGCTTAGGAAATTCTCTCATTGAATCCCTCTATAAACTCTACATCATAATTTCCCTGTACAAAGACATGGTCGCATAAAATGTCGTACAGGTAATCCACATTGGAAGTAATGCCTTCAATCACCACTTCTCCCAATGCCCGCTGCATTTTACGGATTGCCTCTTCTCTGTTTTTTCCATGGACAATTAATTTTGCCAACATGGAATCGTAAAAAGGCGAAACGTCATAGCCGGAATAAATCGCCGAGTCTACGCGAACACCGTTTCCTCCCGGCATATAAATTCCGGAAATATGTCCCGGACATGGAACAAAATTCTGTCTCGGATTTTCCGCATTAATACGACATTCAATGGCATGCCCCTTCGGCAATACATCCTCCTGAGACACAGAAAGTTCCCTGCCGGATGCAATGCGAATCTGTTCCTTAATCATATCAAGTCCTGTAACCATTTCCGTTACCGGGTGTTCCACCTGAATTCTGGTGTTCATTTCCATAAAGTAAAACTTTCCGGTTCGTTCCAAAAGGAACTCAACGGTTCCGGCACTTTCATAATTCACTGCGGCGGCTGCTTTCATTGCCGTCTGTGCCATTTCATTTCTTGTTTTCTCATCCAAAACAATGGTAGGAGATTCTTCAATCATCTTCTGATGATTTCTCTGAACGGAACAGTCTCGTTCTCCCAAATGAATAATATTCCCATGGGAATCCGCCATAATCTGAAATTCAATATGTCTTGGATGTTCTATATAATGTTCCAAATACATTCGGTCATCGCCGAATGCCATTTCACTTTCTTTCTTCGCTGTCTGAAATGCGCTTTCAAATTCTTCCTCACTATATGCCACACGCATTCCTTTTCCACCGCCTCCCAGGGCAGCTTTAATAATTACCGGATAACCGATTTCACCGGCAATTTTCTTACCCACTTTGCAATCGGTTACCTCTTCATCACATCCCGGAATTACCGGAACCCCTGCCCGGATCATGGTCTCTCTTGCCAAAGCCTTGTTTCCCATCTTTCGGATAATCTTGGAAGACGGACCGATAAACTTGATATTGCACTGTTCGCAAAGTTCCACAAACTCTGCATTTTCGGAAAGGAATCCCACCCCGGGATGAATGGCATCTGCTCCGGAAGAAACCGCTGCACTCATAATACTTTCCATGTTCAGATAACTGTCATTGGCTTTTGTTTCTCCGATACACACCGCCTCATCGGCAAGCTGGGTGTGCAATGCCTCCTTGTCCGCCACGGAATAAACCGCAACGGTTTCAATTCCCATTTCACGACAGGCTCTGATAATTCTAACTGCAATTTCGCCACGATTGGCAATTAATAATTTACGTATCATTCCCAAACCTCTTTATGATCCAATGACGAATGTAAGCTCTGCATTCGCCACAACTTTTCCATCCACACTTGCTACCGCTTTACCTACTCCCACGGGACCTCTTTGCTTGATAATGGTTGTCTCCAGTTTCAACTTATCCCCGGGTTTTACCATTCCACGGAAGCGACATTTGTTAATGCCTCCAAAGAAAGCGGTTTTTCCTTTGTGTTCCTCCATACTCAAAATTGCCACAGCCCCAACCTGTGCCAAGGCTTCAATAGTCAAAACCCCCGGCATCACCGGCTGTCCCGGAAAATGTCCCTGAAAGAAATCTTCCCGGAAGGTCACACACTTGTAACCCACTGCATATTCTCCCGGCACATAATCCTCAATATAATCCACTAACAGAAAGGGATGTCTGTGGGGAATAATTTTTTGAATTTCATTAATATCTAACATTTACTGTCCTCTCTTCTTAAACAAGGAAAAGCGGCTGTCCATACTCAACCATTTGACCGTTCTCAACCAATACTTCTTTGACCACTCCGTCAAAGTCACTTTCAATTTCATTCATCAGTTTCATTGCTTCCACAATGGCAACCACCTGACCTTTTTTCACTCGGTCACCTACCTTCACAAAAGGAGCTGCTCCTTCTGACGGCGCCAGATAAACCGTACCAACCAAAGGGGTCTTGATTTCATTGCCGGTTGTCACCCTATCCTCTGTTTCCTGCACCTCCGGTACTTCCGGTTCTTTGACTATCGGCGCTTCAACTGCCACCTGCTTTGGTTCTATCTTTTCGTCTTCTTTTCCAAGAAGAATTTCAATGTTCCCTTCACGGTACTGAAAGGATGTTAAGTCCGACTCGGAAACCGCTTTAATCAATTCCTTAATATTTTGAATGTCCATCTTTATAACCTCTTATGCCTCATATTTTTTCACTGCCAAAGTGGCATTGTGTCCACCAAATCCCAAAGAATTTGTCAGTGCCAGATGTACCGGTTGATGAACCCCTTCTCCCAGCACATAATCCAAATCGCATTCCTCATCCGGTACGGTAGTTCCCACCGTCTGATGAATATAATCCTCTTCAATGGATTTGACGCAGGTAATAAATTCCACGCCACCTGCTGCTCCCAGTAAATGTCCAATCATGGATTTTGTGGAATTCACTTTCACATCCTTTGCCGCATCTCCTAAGGCAAGTTTAATGGCTCTTGTTTCAAATAAGTCATTGTGATGGGTTCCTGTTCCGTGAGCATTGATGTAATCCACATCCTTTGGTTCTGCCCCTGCTTCCCTGATTGCCAATTCCATTGCCTTGGCCGCACCTTCGCCGTTTTCTGCCGGTGAAGTAATGTGGTAGGCGTCACAGGTTGCTCCGTAGCCAACGACTTCCGCTAAAATCTTTGCACCACGTTTCTTGGCATGTTCCAGTTCTTCCAAAACCACAACCCCGGCGCCTTCGCCAATTACGAAACCACCACGATCTTTGTCAAACGGAATGGATGCTTTGGTCTTGTCGGTACACTTTGTCAGCGCGGTAAGACTGGAAAATCCTGCCACTCCAAGTGGTGTAATGGCGGCTTCCGTTCCTCCTGCAAGCATTACGTCCGCATCGCCCGTCTGAATTGTTCTGTACGCTTCTCCAATAGAGTGCGTTCCTGTGGCACAGGCGGTAACAACGTTGACGCATTTTCCTTTCAGTCCCAAATCAATTGCCACATTCCCTGCTGCCATATTGGTAATCATCATTGGCACCAGCAACGGTTTAACTCTGGAAGGTCCTTTCTCATGAAGCTTCAGTCCTTCGGTTTCCATATCCTGCAATCCACCGATTCCGGAGCCAATACAGACACCGATTCGGTAAGGTTCTTCCTCTTCCAAAGAAAGACCGGACTGCTGCCACGCCTCTCTGGAAGCACAAATTGCATACTGGGAAAACGGAGACATTCGCTTTGCCGATTTAAAGTCCATCCGTTCCTTCGCCACAAAGCCTTTGACTTCCGCCGCCAGTTTTACTTCGAACTCTTCTGTATCAAACTTTGTAATGGGTTCAATTCCCACGGTTCCCTGTTTAACACTGTTCCAAAATTCCTCCACGGAATTTCCAATAGGAGTGATTGCTCCCATTCCCGTTACAACAACTCTCTTCATCCTGAACCTCCCACTCAGAAACTATTACATTCCGCCATCCACGCGGATTACCTGTCCTGTTACATAACTGCTTTCATCTCCGGCCAGAAAAGCCACCACATTTGCAATTTCTCCCGGCGTTCCGAAGCGCCCCATTGCTATCTGACCTTTTGCAGCTTCTTTCACCGCATCACTCAGTTTATCCGTCATATCACTCTGAACAAATCCCGGAGCCACTGCGTTGACGCGAATATTTCTTGCTGCCAGTTCTCTTGCCGCTGCCTTTGTCATTCCAATGATGCCGGCCTTGGACGCAGAATAATTTACCTGACCCGGATTCCCGAAAATCCCGGATACCGAAGAAATATTCACAATACTTCCGCTGCGTTTTTTCAACATATATCTTGAAACAAATCTCATACAGTGAAATGCACCTTTCAGATTTGTCTGAATTACCTGATCAAAATCCTCTTCACTCATTGCCATTAACAATCCGTCCTTTGTAATGCCGGCGTTATTCACAAGAATGTCGATTTTTCCATACTCTTTTATTAATTCATCCATCATAGTCTTGCAACAATCAAAATCCGATACATCACACTGCACTGCTTTTGTGTCACCACCCTGCTGATGGATTTCTTCCACAACCTTTTCGGCAGCTTCTTTGGAGCCACAATAATTAACCAAAACCGTTGCACCCTGTCCTGCCAGTTTCTTTGCAATGGCCGCACCGATTCCTCTGGAAGCTCCGGTTACCAAAGCAATTTTTCCCTCTAACATAATTTCTCCTTTAACACTGCTACATCTTCCACTTTACTTACATTAATGACTTGAACATCCCGGTCGATCTTTCTTAAAAATCCTGCCAAGGTTCTTCCCGGTCCGATTTCCACAAAAGTATCCACACCCAAATCAATCATAGTTCTCATGGACTGTTCCCACAAAACAGAGGAAGAAATCTGTTTCGTCAGTAAATCCTTTGTCTTCGCAATATCATCTACCGGATTGGCATCCACGTTGGTAACATAAGGAATCTCCAAAGCATTCCAGGAAACTGCTTCCAGTTCCTTTTCCAGTTTTTCTCCTGCCGGCTTTAAAAATTCCGAATGGAACGGACCACTGACATTCAGTTCAATGGTTCTCTTTGCTCCCGCTTCCTGCAGTTTTTCTCCGGCCTCTAACACCGCCTTTTTCTCTCCGGTAATGACAATCTGTCCCGGACAGTTATAATTTGCCACAGAAGCTTTTTCCACGGATTTCATAATTTGTTCCACAACATCATTTTCCAATCCCAGAACGGCCATCATACTTCCCTGATGATCCGGCACCGCTTCGTCCATAAAGATTCCACGCTTGCGCACAGTTAATACTGCATCCAAGTCATCCATCCCACCGGCTGCCGCAATTGCCGCATATTCTCCCAGGCTCAACCCTGCGGTCATCTCCGGTTTAATGTTTTCTTCCATCAGGTGATTGGTAATGGCAAGACAAGTCGCTACCATTGCCGGCTGAGTATACTTTGTATCGTTGATTTCTTCATTTTCTTCAAAGCAGGTCTTCAGCAAATCGAAGTCCAACTGTTCATTGGCACGGTCAAATAATTCTTTGGCCACCTTGCTGTTTTCATAAAAATCTTTTCCCATTCCTACCTTCTGGGCCCCCTGTCCCGGATAGATAAATGCAATCTTACTCATTGTCACACCTCATGTTCATTTTCGATATTCTCTCGTTCATTCCCTGCATCAGGTCTTCCATTAAAACCTTACAGGTTTTCTTTTCCTGAATTAATCCGGCAATCTGGCCTGCCATCACACTGCCGCTGACCATATCCCCATCAACTACAGCTTTTCTTAATCCCCCCAGTGTCAGATGCTCCAGTTCATCCAAAGTTGCCCCTTCGGCTTCCAGCTTCAGATACTCTCTGGTCATCCGGTTTCTTAAAGTTCTTACCGGATGTCCTGTAGTTCTTCCTGTTACTTTGGAATCAATGTCCTTTGCCGCCAACACTTTCTGTTTATAGTTCTCATGAATATTACATTCTTCCGTTGCAAGAAAAGCCGTTCCCATCTGCACTGCGTCAGCACCCAACATAAAGGCTGCCGCCACACCGCGACCGTCTCCGATTCCACCGGCTGCAATGACCGGAATCTCTACAGCATCCACTACCTGCGGCACCAGACTCATGGTCGTTGTTTCCCCGATATGTCCACCGGATTCGGTTCCTTCCGCAATGACCGCATCTGCTCCGCAACGTTCCATCATTTTAGCCATTGCCACGGATGCCACCACCGGAATCACCTTCATTCCTGCCTGCTTCCACAGTTCCATATATTTGGATGGATTGCCTGCTCCCGTTGTTACCACCGGAACACCTTCTTCCACCAAAACCCGGGCAATCTGATCTGCCTGAGGATTCATCAGCATAATGTTCACCCCAAAAGGTTTGTCACATAATTCTTTTGTCTTTCTAATCTGGTCCCGGACAAAATCTGCATCCGCTCCTCCTGCTCCGATAATTCCAAGTCCACCGGCATTGGACACGGCTGCTGCCAAATGGTAATCAGCAACCCATGCCATACCGCCCTGAATTACCGGATATTGAATTTTTAAAATCTCCGTGATTTTTGTATTCATTCGGCTCTTCTCCCTATCTGCTTACTGGTGTGCTTCGATATACTTTAAAACATCTCCAACAGTGTTGATTTTTTCCAAATCTTCTGTAGGGATTTTCACACCAAATTCGTCTTCAATTCTCATTACCAATTCAAATAAATCCAAAGAATCAGCTCCCAAATCATCTTTAAAGGATACTGTTTCACTAATCTGTGATTCATCAACTCCTAATTCTTCAACAATCATTTCTTTAATCTGTTCAAACATTTTCCTTTTTCCTTTCTTATGTTTGTATTTATATTTTTCAGCCACCGGCTGCAAATACCATTTTTAAAATTCCAGATAAGTGGCAGCCCATGTCAGCCCTGCGCCAAATCCGGACATTACCAATCGGTCTCCCCGCTTAATTTTTCCATCACGAACCAGTTCCGTTAATAAAATCGGAATACATGCCGAAGATGTGTTTCCATACTCTGCCATATTCATCGGAACTTTCTCTGCGTCAATCTTTAAACGCTTTGCAATGGACTTTACAATTCGCTCGTTTGCCTGATGTAACACAAAGCAGTCAATATCTGTAACTTCTTTGTTCATCTTTTCAAGCAGTTCCTGAATACAACCCGGAACCTGATGTACTGCAAACCGGAACACCTCCCGTCCATCCATGGTGATGTAGTTTTTTCTATCTTCTCCCTTTTTACCAAATGGAATATCCCGTCCTGCAAAATCGTTCTCCATCCACAGGGCGTTTTTTCCACTACCGTCTGCGTGCATTACGGTTTCAAAAACCGCCTGTTCATCTGCCTGAATCACTGCCGCTCCGGCGCCATCACCAAACAAAATGCAGGTTCCCCGGTCTGTCCAGTCCACCAGTTTTGAAAGTCCTTCGGAAGCAACAATCAGTGCCGTACGAATCAGTCCCAGATTGATATAAGTCTGCACAGTATTATAAGCCACCATAAATCCGGTACATGCCGTATTGATATCAAAGCACATGGCATTTTCAGCATGCAGTTCTTCCTGAACAAAACATGCAGTGTTAGGTAAAATCAGATTTGACGAAACAGATGATACAATAATCAAATCAATTGCTTCTGCTTGAACCCCCGCCTGATTTAATGCTTCCTTTGCAGCCTTCGCTGCCATCATCGCAGTATTTTCTCCATCCATTACATGTCTGGCTCTGATTCCTGTTCGTTCTCTGATCCATTCATCATCGGAATCGACAATCTTTGACAGTTCATCATTCGTTATTCTTTTTTCCGGAATGTAACTTCCTAATCCAATAATTTTTCCAAACATTCTGTATCCTCGTTTTCTATGTCATTTTCCTGAGAAAATCTGCAGACGTCCCCTAATATACGGGCAAAAAAAACCACCGTCAATAGCAATTGACGATGTTTTACACCTACCAAAAATGTTGTTTATTACCATACGATTTTCCGGATTCTGTCCGTTAATTTACACTTTTTTCTGCCCTGTATAGTATCTTTTCTATTTATTAAACAACTTTTTCTCATTCTGTATAATTTCCATTTTTCCCTTTTTTCTTTCCTTCGTTTTTTGTTATAATACACACTGTATAGAAATTACAGCATTAGGAGGACATCATGGAGACAAAAAACGAAGACCGCCGCGTTCAACGAACAAAACGGCAACTGGAATTAGCATTAATTCGATTATTACAAAAGAAAAGTATACATAAAATCAGTATTCGGGAGTTGGCTGAGGAAGCAGACATTACTCGCGCCACTTTCTATCAGCACTACCGGGACCCTTACGAAATGATTGAGATTATGCAGGACCGAATTCTCAATTCCATTCAGCAAATCATCAATGAAACCACCGGTGGAGATTCCTACGTATTCTTCTTCCGCCTGTTTGAATTTCTCGCCGACGAAAATGTCCGAGCGGAAATTCTTGCTTTTGATTCCGGACAGGGCACCGGCTATGAAAGAATAGGTTACTTTATTCACAACAACTACATGCTTCGTTGGGGAGAAAAATTCGGTCCGGACCAGGCAGCCAATTACAAATACTACCGCTATTATATTGTGTTCGGTTGTATTGCCGTGGTGGAAAACTGGATTAACGCCGGCAAGGTGGAATCACCGGAGCAGATGGCAAAGATTGCAAACTCATTGTTGCCAAAAGAAAAAATGTATTTGAAAAATTCACCGGAAGACATATAAAAAAGGGGGCTTACTGCCCCCTCTGATTTTTTATTTCTGTTCGAACTGGCATGCAGGCTTCGCAAAGAAGTCTACCTTTGGTTCTAAGAATTTTAAATGATGGTTTTCTTTATCCTCAACCATGGAAAGAACATCATCAAAAATATATTCCCAGTCAAAGAATTTGTCTCCTACGTTCAAATATTCCTGAACCATTTCACAACCCTTTGGTGCAATCGGATGAACCAAAGCGGCAATGACTCTGACGCCGTAGAAGCAGTCAATTAAAATCTGCTTTCTCAATTCGTTGTCATCATTCTTATCTGCCATACGTACATTGTTTGCCCAGTGCTTGTTAATGTCACGGATTAAACTATCCAGTACATAAGTAACACGGTGGAATTCGTGATTGTACATATGTCTTTCATATTCCAAAATGGAATCCTTACAAATCTTCAAAATCTTTTCGCTGATTTCGCCCTGAGGAATCTTTCCGTCAAAGTACTGCTGTGCGGAATAGAAGCAGGAACGAATCAATCGGTTGTATACGTTTGTTAAAAGATTTCCTTCTTTTAATACCGGGTCAACTCCTTCACGTTCTTCTTCCGGCAGGTAAACCTGTGGTTTGAATCCCACACTCTTCGAAGAAAGACCTAAGCTTAAGAAATGCATTCTAAGCTGATCCGGTGAGTAATATTCTAACAGTTCATCTGCCATAGGCGGCTTTAATTCTGAAGATGAACTTGCTTTTTTATCCATAAATAAGATATGGTTGTTTGCTACGATATGAGGCAATACGGTGTGTACCATATCCATTTCTTCGTCTGCCTTCACATGAGTTGCTGCAAACATTGCCATTTCGGCCAGACCGTAGAAGTAAATGTTATCCTGTCCGATAAACTGATAAACACATGCATCTTCATCAATCCACCAGTCTTTCCATTCTTCTTCATCGCGTCCCTGTTCCTTGAGGTATTCTCTTGTAAAAGAAATCGGTGCCCAAAGAGACTCCGGCCATACCCAGAAAGTCAGGCCTTCTACATCATCCTTATCCGGAACCGGAACACCCCAGTCAATGTTTCCTGAAAGTCTGAACGGTACCAGAGTTTTTCCGGTACGGTAATGAATTCCCATGCCGTCCAGTACTTCTCTTGCTTTATCTCTGTCATCCAGATTTTCAAAAATGAATGTCACGGATGGTTTCTTTTCTTCATTGATAGTTTCATGCTTTGGAAAAGCTGCTTCAACAGCATCAATATCTTCCATCTGCTTCTTCTGTACATACATGCAAGGAGCTTTCAGGAATTCTTCCATTGCCTTAATTTCATATTTACGTGTATTGGTTTCACGCTTCAAATAATTCATGCGGTCAATCAATGGATTCATACATTTTTCCAATGAGAAATACCAATTGGTAACCGGCTTGATTTCCGGCTTTTCTCCGGACAATGTACTGATTGGATCAATTAATTCCGATGGGGAGTACTGATGTCCCAAATCACATTCATCGGCGTAAGCCTTTTCAGAACAGCATCCTTCAATCGGACACTTTCCGATTACCTGACGACCGTTGATGAAGATCTGTTTTACCGGATCAAAAAACTGTGGTGTGGACATTTTCTGTAAATATCCGTTCTGATATAAAATATCAAAGAGTTCTGCAGATACTTTTTCATGCATCTTTCCTGTTTCCCCAAAAGCGGAAGAACCGAAAAGATTTAAGCTGATGCCGTAGTCATCCAAAGTCTTTTTCTGCTTTTCATGGTTTCCCATAACATATTCTTCAATGGTTCCTTCAAATCCGGATTCCACTAATTTTCTGTATGCTTCTACAATCGGAGAACCATAACAGTCCGTTCCGGAAACGAAAATAACGTTGTCCTTTCCGATACGGTCTCTCATAAATCTTGCAAAAGTGTCGGCATGAACAAACATACCGCCCACATGTCCAAAGTGTAAAGTCTTATTTCCATAAGGCATTCCGCCTGTAATTACTGCTCGTTTTGGAAATACCGGTCTCTCATCCGGTCTGATTCTTTTATTATCCATATTAAATAGCTCCTTCTATATATACCATAACTTTTATCTTAAAATTTTCCATACAAGATGTCAAATTATTTCTTATACAATAAAGAATGCAATGGCAATAATTGCATAAATTCCAAGAAGTTGGGCTCCTTCAATCCAGTTGGAACGTCCGTCCTCAATAATTCGGTTGGTAATCAGCGCCGAACAAATCAGAACGACCAATTCGAACGGAGTGAAAATCAAATTCATCGGAGTCCAGATACAGCTGACAAATACCAGCACCGGCATAACAAACAAAATAACCTGTAAGGTACTACCTACACTAACCTCAATGGCAACGTTCATCTTGTTCTTCATCGCCATCACTACGGCAGTGCTGTGTTCTGCTGCGTTACCGATAATCGGAATCAGAATTAAACCGACAAACATTTCGCTGAGTCCCAGAGACTGAGTCATTCCTTCTACAGAACTTGTAAAGATTTCTGACTGAATACCCAAGCCTGCTGTAACAACCAACAATACAATAATGGAAACTTTCAAAGACCACTCCGGTTTTTCTGCCGGTTCCCCTGCAGTTTCTTCAAAAACATTTTTGTGGGTTACAAAAGTGAAAATAATCTGAAGGAAGTACAGTAAGAACATTAATCCGGCAATTACCAGACTTAATTCTTCTACTTTCGTTCCGTCATTTGCCATAGTGTGAACAAAGACCGCCGGAATACTCATTCCGATAACTGCAAAGAACAACATGCTGGAATGCAATTCCACTGCCTTAATATCAAACTTTTGAACCTTATGCTTCAATCCACCACATAAAAGACTCAATCCCAACACCAAAAGAATGTTTCCAATAATAGAACCGATAATGGAAGATTTTACCACTTCCAAAAGACCGGCTCTCAAAGCAAAAATATTAATCAAAAGTTCTGCTGCATTGCCGAAGGTGGCATTCAAAAATCCTCCGACTTTCTCTCCCAGATAAAACGCAGCATTTTCCGTCGCCTTCCCCATTACGGCAGCCAGACCGACGATACTTAAAGCACTCATAATAAAAATCACGGTTCCGTTAGCTCCCATGGCATTGGCAATCCAGCTAATAGGCATAAAAATCAGTAATGTAAATAAAAACTTCATTGCAAATTTCCTTTCTCTATCGGTTAGTCACAACTTCCGGATACAGGTCATGGTTTGCCATGCGATCCCAGGCAACCTGTTCCCACTTTGTTCCCGGTTTTCCGTAGTTGCAATATGGGTCAATGGAAATTCCGCCTCTTGGTAAGAATTTACCCCAAACCTCAATATATTTTGGATCCATCAATTTGATTAAATCCTTCATGATAATATTCACCACATCTTCATGGAAATCTCCGTGATTTCTGAAAGAGAATAAATATAATTTCAGTGATTTACTCTCCACCATTTTCTGCTGTGGCACGTAAGAAATTGTAATTGTTGCAAAGTCCGGCTGTCCGGTAATCGGACAAAGACTGGTAAATTCCGGACAATTGAATTTTACGAAATAATCGTTGTCCGGATGTTTGTTGTCAAAAGTTTCCAGAACTGCCGGATCATATTCCGAATTGTATACAGTATCTTTATTTCCAAGTAAGGTTAACCCTTCGTTTTCTCTCATAATTGTTCTCCTTTTTATTGTATTGCCGGGTCTGTGATGCCGTTGGCTTCAAAGGCCGCTTTTCTATCGATGCAGGTAGCACATTTTCCACAAGGCTTTTCGCCACCTTCATAGCAGGACCAGGTCAGTTCGTACGGAACCCCCAGTTCCAATCCCATTTTAATTACTTCCGCTTTTGTCATACGGACAAAAGGTGCTTCAATTTTCAACTGATGGCCGGAACCTTCCCAGATTGCTTCATTCATTGCGTTGTTAAACACTTCCGAACAATCCGGATATGCAAAGCCTGCCGCATCATCTGCATGAGCACCGTAGTAAATCACTTCACAATCTTTACTCAGAGCAAGACTTGCCGCAGAGGAAAGAAACAGTCCGTTTCGAAACGGCACATAAGTGCTTACCGGTGTTTCTCCTCCGGTTTTCTTAATTTGTTCCGCATAGCTTTCTTCCGGAATTTCTTCCGTAGACTGCTGCAACAGAGAGCAGTTGCTATACTGAAAAATCTTTGCCAAATCCAGAAACAGATGCTCCACTCCGTAATAGTCTGCCACTGCAATGGAAGACTGTATTTCTTTGTCATGCTTTTGTCCATAAGAAATAGACAGGGCAATGACATTTTCTTTTCCGTATTTTTTTACCGCCAACCCCAGCGCTGTTGTGGAGTCAATTCCACCGCTGGAAAGAACTAACGCTTTCATAAACAAGCCTCCTGATTATTTCAAATATAACTGCATGGAAGGGTCTGTTTCAAACTTTCCTCTTAACTCCGCAGTAAATGTCTTCGTGTTGTTCTTCTTAATCCCACGGGCTGAAACGCAGCTGTGACAGCCTTCGATCGTTACGGCAACATCTTCACTGCCTGTAATCTCGGAAATAATATCCGCAATATCCTGGCCGATTTTTTCCTGAAGCTGAAGACGTTTTCCAACCATATCCACCACTCTGGCAATTTTTGAAAGACCGATGACTTTTCCGTTAGGAACATACGCAACAGTCGCCTTCATATCGTACATCAACGCCATATGATGTTCGCAGTAAGAGAATAAATCAATATCCTTCATTACGACCACTTTGGAATTATCATCCTGTTCCACACCGTCTTCAAAAGTTCTGTTGAACATTTCCGCGATTTCATGATTGGTATAATTCATGCCTTCGAAAACTTCCTCATACATTCTTGCCACACGGTTCGGGGTATCTTTTAGTCCTTCACGCTCCGGGTCATCTCCCAAAGCAATGAGAATTCCTCTAATATGTTCTTCAATGGCTTTTTTATCTATCATTCTTAAACTCCTCTCTCTTCAGGATTCCAGATTACTTTGTGCATCTGTATTTGTAAACGAACATCATTCCACTGATGTTCCATCATATATCGAACAATTGCTTCCGGTTCAATGGAACCAAATACCGGGCTGAGATATACATGACATCTTTCAGTCAAATCATATTCTTTAATTATTTCCCCGGCACGATTCAAATCCTCGATGCTTCCCACAACAAATTTAACAGTATCTTCCCGGCTGAGGCATTCGAAATTGGAAAGAAGCATTGCTCCTTCGCAACCACTGGATGGTGCTTTATAATCCATCGTAAACACCGGCTTCTGACGGAGCGAAAGTTTGGAAAGGTCTACGCTACCATTGGTTTCAATTTCTACCCGCAGTCCCTCTTCCGTCAAAATACAGTCCACTAGGGAAGTGATTTCCGGTTGCAATAATGGTTCCCCACCGGTTAATGTAACGTTCTTCACACCGGTTTCCTTAATATAGCGAACAATTTCTTCTACACTCAGATCTTCGTAGGGGCAATCCGGTTCGTTTGCCCACTTGGTATCACAATAAGAACAGTGCAGATTACATCCTTGAAAACGGATAAACACCGCCAGTTCTCCGGCTCTGGTACTCTCTCCGTTAATACTGACAAATTTTTCTACAACCTTCATCTTTACTCCTCATATGCTGCAAAGTTGTTTGGTGTTTCATAAACTTCCACACGATGAATCGGAAAATTCTTTTCCTTCATACGGTCAAAGAAATACTTTGCAAAATTCTCTGCAGTCGGGACCATCGGCAATTCAATAATCTTAAAGCCTTCCTCTAAAAGAGCTTCTTTGGTCTTTGGTTTCAAAGAATCCGTTTCAATAATAAACTGATGGTCGAATGCATCACATAACTCTTTCAACGCATCACGAATGTCGGTAAAGTCAATGATCATTCCTCTCTTCGGTCCCTCTGTATTCAGATTTTCCCGGTTAATTTCAACCACTACTTTCCAACGATGTCCATGCAGATTACTGCACTTTCCATCATAATCCTTTAAAAAATGTGCAGAGTCAAAACACTCTTCTGTTCTTAAAAAATACATACTTGTTCTCCTTATAATAAAAGAAAATCCCGTGGGCGCACCACGGGATAATAAACGCACTGATTGTGTTATTATAGCCCTAGTTTTGTTTAGCGACAGGATGGTGCAAGCGAACTGTCGTACATGTTATCATATACTATCTTCCGCAAAAAATCAACTTTTCTCCCTCCGGCACAAAAAAACTATCAGCTACTCCGAAGAGTAACTGATAGTCTGAATGAACTATTTTTTAATTTTAACTGCTTTTACCTTAGACCATGAACCGTAAACCTTTGTTTCACCATCTAATACATAAGCTCTGATTCTAACGAATAATTTCTTCTTATTCTTGAATTTCTTGCTCTTAACAGAAGTCTTAGCTTTCTTAACAGTCTTTGTGTATAATGCGTCCTTGTTCTTCTTAGCAGCTTTCTTTGACTTGTAAACTGCTACTTCGTAACCCTTCGCATCTTTAACTTTCTTGAACTTCAAGCTAATCTTCTTGGCAGATTTCTTCTTGCTTGCTTTCTTCACTGAAACCTTTGCAGGTTTTTCAACAGCCTTGGTTGTAGATTCTACTTCACTTGTAGATTCCTGAGCAGTCGTTGTTTCTTCAGTAGATGTTGCTTCTGCGGTTGTTGCTTCTGAAGATGCGTCTTCTGAAGATGTTTCTTCTGCTACTGTGGATGATTCTTCTTCCTGATTTGATCCGTTACCTACAGTAACAGTTGTCATTTCCAAATCAAAAGAATCACCATAACGTCTTACAACAGCAATCTGTGCAGTTCCTTCCCCTACTGCATGAAGGTTACCATGATCGTCAACTTCAACAACGTCCGGATTTAAAGACTTGAACATTACATCGCTATAGTCTTCACAAGATACTAAGCGTTCCTTGAACTTAAAGTTCACGCTTCCGTATTCACCTTCCTGCAACTGAACAGATGAAGCCAATGTAAATTCTGAATAATCTACAAGGTCATTCTTGTCAACACCAATAAATGTAATCTGTTTTGTAATATCCTTATAAGTATAATTTACAGTATATTTACCGATTCGATAGAGGTATAATAATCCATCTTTTGATATTTCTGCAGATTTACCGTAGTCTTCTGCCAAAGAAATCTTTACGTCATCAATATCAGCATCAAACGGAATTACAGAAATAAAGTCTGCAACATAAGTACCGTCAGATTCAAAGTAAGAATCTCTAAAGTAATATGACTCTGTATCATTTCTCATATCCCACATTGGTACGTAAACCTTATCAGCTACGGTCTTAATGTCTTCAATTGCAATAATATCATCTTCACTGACATATTTCGCATAAACAGTGTATGGAACTGTAACATATTCGTCAGCTTCTGAATCATATTCATAATGGTATGGGAAGGTGTAAGGACCTACCTTCAGTTCATCTCCATCATCATCAACATAATACCATCCTCTGAAGACCATACCTTCTTTTTCAGGTGCTTCCGGAATATCATCAGTTACAATTTCTTCATTGTAATCGTCATAGCGAACCATTGCTACAACTTCTCCATCAATTTCAAATGGAATGCGCGGGTACACGTCATAATTGTGGCTGTGATGTCCACTACCACCATCTTTGAATGCTTCTACATTTTCGTCCATCCAATTAGCTGCAGCATTTACATATGACTTTAATCGATTGATTTCATTGGTGTAGTTTAATGTATAAAGATTTCCTTCATCGTCATAGTTTGTGAAAGAACCTCCCCACCAGTAGTCAACTCCATCCATTAAGTATGAAGATCTTACCTGATAGTTTGCTAAAGCTGAATAGTAAAGTTTTTCTTTATACTGATCTAATGTTCCGCCTTCACTTGCAATGTCCTTAAGAATTTCAGACATTACATTCCATCTTTCAATGACCTTATCCTGGAATGCAGGATCTTCCAATGCTTCTTCAAGCCATGGGCAGTAGTCAATAAAATCAATGCCTTCTACTTCGTTTAAGCAACTAGTATCATATGCTCCCCATGCAACGAAATCGAAGTCCCAAACAGGTCCCCAATATAATTGACCGTTTCTCTTCTTATACAAGTATGTACTTCCGCCGTAAGCATCACCGTTCTTAGAAATTTCCTGAATGAGGTAGTAATCGATGTAAGACTGTTCGTCCATATAATCTCTCCAGTCTTCTCTTTCCTCTTCCTGGTTTTCTTCTTCATCACCTACAGGTTCCTGAGTTTCTTCTTCGGTGGTTTCTTCTTCGGTAACGTTTTTGTTAGCATAATAGTCTTCTGCATCATCCCAATAATCGTCATCATCCCACCCGTCGTAATTGTAATCGGAATAATCGGTACCTGTGATTAAATATGCAATTTTATCAATATAATTCTTAAGATATTCAAGCTGTGCTTCTTTTGCTTCTTCCGGATATTCTGAGTCATATTCCGGTTTGTCAAGATAGAAGTATTTTCCACCGGCTTTAATTTCAGGTTTTTCATCACCCTTTAACCAGGAAGTATCCATTGCAAGTAAGTATCCACCGGTAATTTCAGGTTCTGTTGATGCCGGCTTATCTTCCAAATCGTCAATGTTAATATTTCCTTTGCCGATTCTAACGTGCTGTGAAAGCTGATAACTACCACAGTATTCGTCATTAATAATTACGTCTACGAAAACACTCTTTGGTGTATATTCCATATTTAATCTTTCAGCAATTTCTGTAGTCATTTTATTTCTAACTAAAGAGTAATCAAAATAGTTTGCTAAAAGAACCCAATGCTTGCTCTTACCCATACCGAAAAGGTCAGAAGATTTATCTAACTTAATCTTGTATGGTTTCTTGGAAGTAAGCCATGTAGAATTTCCTCTTCCTCGAATGTAATCTAATTCATATGTTTGAGTTGTCAATTCTTCATCTGTATATTCTGCTTCATATCCTTCCGGAATAGTGATTGTCATATCACCATAACCCATAATGGAATGAACGTCAGATCCATTGATTCTGTCAATGGAGTTTACTTCATTATCTAAATCAAAACTTACAACCGGTGTGCTACCTTCTGTAAAGAACACGCCTTCAAGGAAAAGACTTGCCTTTTTACCACTGGTATTAACAATTTCATTATTTGTATCCAAAGCACTGTTTGCAACATATCTGAAAAAGATATGATGTGTTCCTGTAAGATCCATATTACTTACAGTAAATGCTTTCTTCATTGTTTCTTCCCAATCATCATCACCGCTTCGCTTAATTGTTAATTCTGCAAACGGTTCTTCTTCGTCATCCAGGTAGAAATATCCTTTACCTTTGGACTTTTTATCAGCAAGCATGCTGTAAATCATTTCTCTTGACTTTAATTCATCACCAAAGTCATATTCACCCAAGTCAAACTTTGTTCTGGCCAAAATACCGGTATCAACTTTCTTAACCTGTAATCCTTTGACACCAGCTGCGCTTGTTACAACAGAAATCTTCTCTGAAATAGATTCTGTTCCGTCTCCTTCTACAACAGGATCAGCGAATTCACCTGCTTCATACTTTTCAGCAAACTGATGCATGATGAAAGCATTTGGAACTCCCAAAGCCTCTGCTTCGTCGATTACAGCCTGTTTCGGATCAACCGCATCTACGATTTCATCACCTTCTGACTCGTAATAAGCTTCTCCTGTTACTGCCGGCACTACGTTTTGCGGAGCAGCACTAAACGCCAGCGCTAAAGATAATAATAATGCTGTCCCCTTTTTCATTTTTCTCAAGTTTTTACACCCCACTTTCTTTTTTTTTCACCCTCTGTAGAAAAATTATACAGAGAATGTTCCTTATAAAGGGTACTGCAAAATTCGCGTTTTTTCAAGCACTAAGTTCTATCACATTTTAAAGTGCAAGAAAAAAAGGACCCTGTTCGGATCCTTCTGTCTTCCGGTCATTATGCCGGATATTCATTATTAAAGCATGCCGCACACAACGGCAAATCTCCTACCATATCCTTAAAATCTTCTATTCTTAAATACTGAAGAGAATCTGCTCCGATTTTATTGCAGATAAAACTTTCATCATGTTCTGATGCAATCAGCTGCTTACTACTCGGCACATCCGTTCCGTAGAAGCAAGGGTACAAAAACGGTGGTGCACTGATTTTTACGTGAACCTCTTTTGCACCGGCTTTGCGAAGCATTTCAATAATTTTCTTCATGGTAGTTCCGCGGACAATCGAGTCATCAATCAAAATGATACTCTTTCCCCGAACGGCATTTTCCACCACGCTGAGCTTCATGCTAACCGCCTGCTGACGTTCTTCATCTGTTGGTTTGATAAAACTTCTTCCTATATAACTGTTCTTGTGGAACGCAAAGGTAAATGGAATTCCTGATTCCAACGCATACCCTTCGGCTGCCGCCAATCCGGAATCCGGTACTCCTACCACAATATCTGCTGTCACTTTAGACTCTCTTGCAAGCGCTCTTCCGGCATGCATTCGTGCCTCATGTACTTCAATTCCGTCAATCACAGAATCGACTCTTGCAAAGTAAATGTATTCAAAAATACAATGTGCCTGTTTTTTCTGGCACAAATCCGTATTACTCTGAATTCCTTCGGATGTAATCGTAATAATTTCTCCCGGCTGAACATCACGGATAAACTCTCCGCCTACAGCCCGAACTGCTGCACTTTCAGACGCAAGAATATAGGCATTGTCTTTTTTCCCTAATACAAGGGGCTTAATTCCAAGACAATCCCTGATTCCTACCATTTTTCTCGGACTCATCACTACAACGGCATAACCACCGCGAATTTCCTTGGCAGTCTTCTCGATTGCCGCCTCAATGGAGTGGGTTTTAACACGCTCATGAATAATTTCATAAGCCAGCACCTCCGAATCGGAAGAAGTGTAATGTGCCTGTCCTCGCTGCATCTGCTGCTGCTTAATCTCTGCTGCATTGACAATGTTTCCATTGTGTACCAATGCCAGACTTCCCTTAATATAATTCATGGCAAAAGGTTGGGCATTTTCCAGTGAACTTCCACCTGTGGTGGAATACCGTACATGTCCAACTCCAATATTACCGGTTAATTTATTCAGATCATCCTGTGCAAAGACTTCACCAACCAGGCCCATTCCCTTCTTTGTGGAAATATTTCCCTTTGGACCAAAAGTGTCAGAAACCGACATTCCTGCCGATTCCTGACCTCTGTGTTGAAGTGCAATTAGTCCATAATATATATCTTTGGATACGTTGTTCCCGTCTAAGGAATACATTCCAAAAACGCCACATTCTTCATGCAGTTTATCGTCTTCCAAAAGATCCAAACTGCTTTCATTTATACTGTTCTGCACTTTTATGCCTCCATGCATTTTATTAATTTGTAGGCTGATTTTATTTTAGTATACACTGAAAAGTAATTTGCCATAGCTTGGTACCGGCCAATATCTTTCAGAAGTAAGCATTTCTGCTTCATCAACATATTTTCTTAAAGTTTCCATTGCAGGAAGGATTTCATCACGAACTGCTTCAGATGTCTTGATAATGTTATCAAATTCCATCAATGTATCCAGCTTGTGTTCAAGACTCTGAGTTGCTTCAAGAATACAATCTGTTAATTCTGAAAGTCTTTCCATTGTAGATACTTCGTAATTGCATTTTACGTTAGAACTTACAGACTTCATTAATGAAGTTGTCTTTGCAAGGCTATACATATAACCTTCAATTGCAGGAAGGTAACTCTTTCTTACCATATCTACCATTGTATGCGCTTCAATATTTACAGTCTTGCTATAGTTTTCCAACATAATTTCACATCTGGAGTGAAGTTCTGTTTCTGTAAATACCTTGTGTTCCATAAGCATTGTCATGTTCTTTTCATCTAAAAGATGTGGCATAGCGTCTGCTGTTGTCTTAAGATTTGAAAGACCACGAACCTTTGTAGCTTCTTCAATCCATTCTTCACCGTAACCATTTCCGTTGAAGATGATTCTTTCATGTGCCTTGATAGTATCTTTAATTAATTCATGTAATTCATTTTCAAAGTTTTCTGCGCCTTCAAGTCTATCAGCAAACTGCTTCAAACTTTCTGCAACTGCTGAGTTTAACATAATGTTACAGCATGCAATACTGTTTGCAGAACCAAGAGATCTGAATTCGAACTTGTTTCCTGTAAATGCGAAAGGTGAAGTACGGTTTCTGTCTGTTGTATCTCTTGAGAATCTTGGAAGTGCATGCACACCAAGTTTCATCATTACTTTTTCTGTTCCTTCGTATGGCTGATCGTTCTTGATTGCATCAAGAATTGCTGTTAATTCATCACCTAAGAAGATAGAAATGATAGCAGGTGGTGCTTCATTTGCTCCAAGTCTGTGGTCGTTTCCTGCTGTTGCAACAGAAAGTCTTAATAAATCCTGATAATCATCTACAGCCTGGATTACCGCACAAAGCATTAATAAGAACTGAGCGTTTTCGCTTGGTGTATCACCAGGTGAAAGAAGGTTTGCACCGGTGTCTGTAGCCATTGACCAGTTGTTATGCTTACCGGAACCATTTACTCCTGCGAATGGTTTTTCATGAAGAAGACATACCATGTTATGCTTTCTTGCAACCTTCTGCATAATTTCCATTGTAAGCTGGTTGTTATCTGTAGCAACGTTTGTTGTAGAGAAAATCGGAGCTAATTCGTGCTGTGCAGGAGCAACTTCGTTATGCTCTGTCTTAGCAAGAATTCCAAGCTTCCAAAGTTCTTCGTTTAATTCTTCCATAAATGCGGATACTCTCGGTTTGATTACACCAAAATAGTGGTCATCTAATTCCTGTCCCTTAGGTGGCATTGCACCGAAAAGGGTTCTTCCTGTATAAATTAAGTCCGGTCTCTTGTTGAACATTTCCTGATCTACAAGGAAGTATTCCTGTTCAGGACCAACGCTTGTTCTAACATTCTTTACTTCTTTTCCGAAGAGTTTTAAAACTCTCTTTGCCTGACGGTTTAATGCCTGCATAGATCTCAACAATGGTGTCTTCTTATCTAATGCATCTCCTGAGTAAGAACAGAATGCTGTTGGGATACAAAGTGTATGATCTTTAATAAATGCATAAGATGTAGGATCCCATGCTGTATATCCTCTGGCTTCGAATGTTGCTCTCAATCCGCCTGAAGGGAATGAAGAAGCATCCGGTTCACCTTTAATTAATTCTTTTCCTGAAAATTCCATAATAACTCCGCCGTCCGGTGAAGGTGTAATGAAACTGTCATGCTTTTCAGCTGTGATTCCTGTCAGTGGCTGAAACCAATGTGTATAATGGGTTGCTCCGTTTTCCACTGCCCATTTCTTCATTTCTGCTGCAACGGAATCTGCAACCTTGTCATCCAATCGTGTGTTTTCATCAATTGTTTTCTTTAATGAGTTATAAATGTCGTCTGAAAGTCTCGCTCTCATCACTCTGTCATCAAATACCTTTGAGCCAAAAAGATTAGGTACGTTTTCTGCTTTCATTATAGTTCTCCTTTCCAACTATCCATTACAAATTATTAAGACATTTCTTTGCACTTCTTCAAAAAAAAAGAAAGCGCCTTGGAGTTCCTCTCCAAGACGCCTTTGTCTTATGCGCATATGTTACATCCATTTTTTTCGACTGTCAACTTTTTTTTGAAACATTTAATTTTATAAACCTTTTACTTTATTTTTTTAAAAAGGTAGACTTTCCGTTCACTTATTAGTAAAATGCTTTCAGGAGGATGAAAAAATGAAAAAATTTTTAACACGGTTAGCAGTGCTAACACTCATGATGCTCTTTGCAGCACAGGTACGGGTTGCCGCAAAAACCCCAACTTTAGACGAAGTCGCAGTGGCTTTTAACAATTGTCCAACCGTAAAGGAATATCTGGAGCATGATATTGTATGGAAAGCAAAAGTTTCCGGAGATACTATGGATGTTGGTTGGAGATCAGGCGAAACAGCCTACAGTGTAACATATCACTTAAACGGAACTATTTTATCGGTAAAATTTCCGAAGGACAATTTATTGGGACCTATGACAGGCTTGTTAATTGCTGACTGCGTAGGATACTTACACGGATATCAGTATGAAGAATTAATGCCATCTTTACAAACAGATGAGGCTGGGGAATACACCGTTGAAAACGAAGGGTTCCAGGTAACCAAATACTCTAACGGTGGTGGAAAAATCGCAATGGATCTCAGTAAAAAAGTTCCATTGGTAGATATGTCCAAAGTCTATATCAGAGTGAATAATTTACAGTCTATGAAACAGTACATTGCCGGAGACGGATTTGCTTCCTGTAGCAAAGGAAATGTCAGCTTCAGCAAGCAGACTGACGGAACTGACTATGTTATTCTGATTGGTGAAAAGGATAAACTTACTTCTTGTGCTTACAATTCCATTCTTTCCGTATTAACAGTGATGTTTAATGACGAGAAAGTAGTAGCAGATTTCCAGAAGAACTATCCGGATTTTTCCGCAGGAAATAAATCATTTTCAAAATTTAAAATTGAACTCAATCCAAAACTTTCTGACAGAGATATCAACCGTGATGGTTATAAGTATGTTCGTATTACTGTAAAGAATATGACAACTGAAAAGAAGTCAACCATTAAAGTTACAGTGAATTCAATTTTAAAAACACCAACTGCAAAAATTAAAGCTTCAAAGAAAGCCTTTAAACTTAAAGTTACTGCAGTTAAAGGTCAGACCGGTATCAGCATTCGCTATAAAAAATCCGGTGCTAAGAAATGGACAACTAAATCATTCAAAACAACTAAGTCTATTTCCAAGAAAATCAAGAAATTAAAATCAAAGAAAACCTATACCGTTCAGGTTCGTGCATTCTGCAAAAAAGGAAGCACAAAGCTTTACAGCAAATGGACAAAGGCAAAGAAAATCAAAATTAAATAGTTACACTTTAAAAGGGACTGCACAGTGCAGTCCCCTTCTTTTTATTTATTGACAATTTTCTGTTTTGATAAATCTTTATTCATCTTGAAGCGATTCTTTACATGTTCTCTCTTCACCTTCTTGAACTTGTTTCCGTTTACCTTCATAGTAAACTTGTCTGTTCCTTCCACAGAAAGATTGTTGTCAGAGTAATCCATAACAACTTCTTCGGAAGCCGGTGCGGTACCGTTGATGGAAAGTTTATTATCCACGTCATCATTGATGTAAGTCATTTCAATGTCATAGGTATCACCCTTGCTTGCATCAACGGTTGCGGAATTCAATCCATCTTTTGCCGAAACATTTACTGTAACCGTGTTGGCAGATGTGGTTACATTGACACCGTTTTCGCTGTTGGCTGCATTGACGGTTAACGAATCTGCCTTTTTATCCAGATTTGTAATGGTATATTCGCCTACCGGAACTCTTAACAAGGTTACGCCTTCATCGGAAATATACGGTTCCAAATCTCTGACGCTCTCATTACCCTGAATGGTATGTCCGTTAATCTTATAAACGACATTGCCGTTTGCATCTGTAACTTTCACACACTGGGATTCAATCAGCAACAGGCTGTAATAAGAATCCTCATCGGTGTCTCTGTTTTTCCATGGAGCTGAATACATATCAATGGTTTCGTATTCAATGAAGTTTTTCGTATAAGAGGTGTTATAACTGCTTCCCCACCACTCATCATTGTTAATGTAGTAGCGCCAACCCACCAGCTTATTTCCATTGGTCGTCAGGGAAATGTATCTTCCATGGGTAAAGTTTGGATCGTAAATATAAATATAGAGCTGGTTCTGAGTAATTCTCTTGTAATCATAGGCTAACAGAGCGTGTCCGCCATCGTCTCCGAAAAGTGCAATCTGAACGCCGTTTCCAGTATTTTTTACCTGGTCGATTGCTGAAAGCAACGGAGTTAAATCACAAGCAGAAGAATTATAGCTGTTAATGTAAACTCTCTTATAATCTGCTAAGAACTGTGATACCTGCATTGCTTCAATCAGCGTTCTCACGTCAAAAGGATACAACGCTCCTTTGCTGTCACGTTTTAATGCCAGTGCATTTTTTGCTGTGGAGTCAAAATCTGTAACATGCAAATCCGATGTCTTTGACAGGAACATTCCTGCTGTTGTAGCAAAGCCGTAACAGCTACCACCCCAAGGTTTCACTTTTTTCAAAAGATTGTAGACACTGCTGTATCCGTAAACAAGGCCATAACTTGAGGCCGGAATACTGTAATTGTAAGAGTATCCAAGACTTCCTCTTCCGTTTGTAAAGGAATATCTGATATCATCCACCCCTAATTTCCAAACCGCATAGTATTTTGAGTTTCCGTTTACGGTAAAGGTCACTGTATCCGGCAAATCGGTACTGGATTTCCAGTTGTATGTGCTTCTGGTAGTCCATCCGTTAAATTCTCTGGAAACACCCTGATCCTGTCCTACTGTTTTTTCGTAATAAGAACAGTGCATCTTTGGAAGCGTAATGGTGTTACCTTTCTTCGTTATAATGTAATCACAATCAAGGGACAACTGATTGTAGGACCCTTTATTTAATTCTAAAGTGGTTTTGCAGAAGGTCGCCTGCGCTACGTTGTAAACATTGCCTAATTTATCTTTCACTGCCAGATAATAGATTGCATCGGTTGTGGCAATATCCTGTGCTGTGTAACGTGTTACTTTTTTCTTCGATGTACATTCATAGTACGCATTGGCTCTGTAATAGCTGCTGGTTCCCCAGTAATAACCTTCCACGCCGTCTGAATCTTCCATGTTCAGTTCCACAACCTGTTTATCCGTCAATTCATTTTCCGCTACGATGCTTCCTTGGCATATATTTAACTGTTTCTTTTGGAAATACAAATTGTAGAATGGATAGGTAACCTCATTATGATAATATCCGTAATCTACAGGATCAATACAGTACATATAGGAATATCCGGCTTCTAGGTAGTTGGTCATATCAACCTCACCGGCAGAAGTCATGGTACCTTTTGCAAGCTGTTTGTTTGCCGCATCATACAAATATCCGTTCAAATGAACTAATTGAGCGCCACTGTACTTCACTGTGTATGTATTAAAGTAATCGCTTTCTTCCGGTGTATAGAAGGCATACTTTTTATTGGCAATATAAGAGTAGCTTTCAATTCCGTCAGTCAACAGAACGCCGCCCAACATTGTTCGGCTATACTTTGTTGCATAGTTATATACATTGTCATTGTACTTGATGTAATAAATGGTAGCACCACTGGCAATGGTTGATGCTGAATCCGGAATCACACAGTTGGAATTTAAAATCGCAATACTTTCCAGACTAGAACCATAAAATGAGCTTGTACCGATTTCTTCCACACTTTCCGGAAGAATAATATTCTTTTCTTTTCCATAATAGAATGCATAATCCGTAATTTTCTTTACACCGGATTCAATGTAAACATTTTCGGATCTTGCCCAAGGAAGTACACCGCAAAATGTATTTGCAGAAGATGCAGGAGATGTGCTGTACTTCTTCATGGAGCCGGTTCCTTTGGTAATGGTAACCTTGTCAAAAACCGGATTGTTGTAGAACATTACCATCGATGTTCCTCCCGTAGGAAATTCAACGGAACAAGGAACGGACAATTCTTTCAATGATGTACAGTTCATAAAAGATGCACCGTCAATTCTCTCAACGCTGTCAGCAATGGTAATTTTTTCAATTCCTCCACAGTTATAAAAAGCGTTGGCGGAAATGTTCTTTACTCCGTCCTCTACGATGACATGTTTTACTGTTTCCTTTCCCCAAGGGGTTACTGTCGCATCACTGTAATTGGTCATCACAGAATTTCCCTTTGTGATGTGAACAGTATTAACAGTTCTCAGTGAGCTGAATGCATTTACGTCAAAGTCCGCAGAAGCCGGCACCTCGATTTCATCAATGCTGGCCAATCCCAGGAATAAATAGGTACCAAAATGCGTAATGTTATCACTGACTACAACACGCTTCATTTTGGTATACAGATGATGCCATGGGGTAACATTGGCCTGATACTGATAGTAAGTGTAGTCATAAGTACTTCCGCTTCCGGTTAATGTTAAAGTACCGGTTCGATAGTCAAAAGACCAATAGACGCTTGCACCACATCTGCCGGAACTAACCTCAGCTGCCTGAACTATCTCCGTAGTCTCACGCACAAAAGGCACATCTCCTGATGTTGCAATAACTGCCAACACCAGAATTGTGCCCAAAAGTTTCTTTACTAGTTTCATAAATACCTCCTAAAAATGAATTTTTCCGTTTTTCATCCTTAGGTTCATTCTAATTTATTATTTGTACAATTTCAATACACCTGTATAAAACAAATGCATTTATATGTTTTTTTGTCAAATTTCACCAATAGTTTGTTTATTTCATAAGGTCGTGACAAAACACTAACCGCTTTTAATACAATCAATAAATTCTCATTTACAGTATTTAAGTTTTCTTCAGAGCTGACCAAGACCCATACACTTTCTTTTTTCCGTTCAGTTTATAGGCTCTTACTCTGACATATAAATCTTTCTTATTTTTCAATTTCTTTGATACAATTTCAAATTTCAATTTTTTGACTATTTTTGTAATAATCGCTTTTTTATTCTTCTTCGCTGTCTTCTTGTCGTTATAAACAGCAACCTGATAACCTGCTGCATCATTTGTTTTATTTAATATCACTTTAATAGTTTTAGCCGACTTTTTCTTCTTTTCGACTTTCTTAATCGAAGCTTGTCCAATTTTTACAGGGATTGCTACAGTAGGTTTAGTTGCAGTAGTCTTTTCCACTGTAGTCACTTCTGCACGTGTTTCTTCCTTTGTCGTAATCTCAGCTGTTGTACTTTCATTCGTAGTCATTTCTCCAGAAGTAATTTCATTGCTGGTTTCTTCCCCAGTGCTGATTTCCCCTGTAGATTCTTCTGATGTAGACTCTTCTGATGTAGACTCTTCTGATGTTGTTGTTTCATCCGTGGTAATTTCAACTGTTGAACTTTCTTCAGTTGTATTTTCTTCGGTTGATATTTCTTCTGTTGTATTTTCTTCGGAAGTTTCTTCTGTTCCCGGTTCTATATCGACAGAATCATCGCTTCCATATACTGCAACTTCATAAATTTCGTAGTAGGTCGTAGAATAACCTAATTTTGGTATCAATTTAACAAAACGCCCTTCAACATCATTATCAATAATAACCGTATCTCTCTTATCATTCTGTCCCCAGCTTCGCGCATCCGTAACATACGCAGCAGTTCGAAAAGATTTTCCATCTTTAGAGGTTTGGATCATATAATCCTCTGCACTGGCGTCCCCCCAAAGAATACAGACAGAACGGATTGGTTTCACCTTTCCCAAGTCAATTAAAATCCACTGATTCTCCTTTTCCTTACTTTGCCAAGAAGTATCCATCTTTCCATCGATAGAATTTCTAGCCGGAAATTGTTCGTCTTCTGTTGCGGCAGATGCTACAACTTTCGGCAAAAGTGTTCCATTGCGCCAAATATAGTTTAATCCCTCGTCACAGCTATCTTCAAATGCCGTAGTATCGCTGGAAGCTTCCAAATAAAAAGATTCTTGAATGCAAATATTCTTAATCATATCATCTGTAACGGTTGAATAAACACCATCCTTGAAAGTTCTACAGCTGACTGTATGATTTCCTCCCTGAATTCCATCAACCAGAAAATCTCCGGCTTCCAAATTTTCCGCAAATATTTCCCCATCTACAAAAATGGTATATGTACAGTCTTCCTGTCCATCTGCAGCATAAATACTTCCTGATATATAATGGCTGTCAAAATTTGTGTGTTCTAATATAAACGCCAACGGTCCTCTTAATTCCGTTGATTCAACAATGTCGGCCGCATTTGCTTCCAAATTCATCCCGGAAAAACATTCAACAACCATTGCCAAACTCAACGTGATGGCGAGAATTATTTTTAGTATTTTTTCCATAGTTCACTCCTTTCTGTCATCGAACTTCCAATGACTATTTTATCTTCAATAACATTATTTAATATATCCGTTCTTGCCCCTATAAATTCATCATAATACATTCTGAAAGCATAGTAAATTCCTAATTATATCCGAAACGTTCCAAACTTTTCGTACTCTTTCGTATTATTAATTCCACGCAAAAAAAGAGCAGTTAAATTACTGCTCTTTATCATTATCATTTTCTTTTTTCTTTTGCATTACTGCCTGGTTCCAATCTACAATGCCTAATACCAAAAACACTATACCTAGCGTTCTGTTCGTATTGCCAAATATCCAAATGACTGCTGCAATAACATTTAATGCTGCAGCAAAATACCACCACTGATAGTTTTTCACCACTCGCACCTCCTATTCGAGTATATTACCTATTGCTCTATTATAACACCCGTTGTTCTATTATTACAACCAGCTCAAAACCTGCCGTTAGCCATTTCACAATTCACCATTATTCTTGGTTTTATTTTGAACCATTTCTTTCATAAACTGACGGAGAAACTTGTTGTAGTACTTCCTATGGTTTCAACCATTGCAAAAAGAAACAAAGTAGCACCGGATGTGCTACTTTGCTTTTTTTAGATTCTTTCGATACACTCTACTCGTCCACCCGTAAATGCTCGGCATACTCTTCCAATAGATAAAACCATATGTTTCATAGATTCCTATGGTCTCTGTTGAAACATGTAATACATCATATCCTTCCTCCCTTGCCAAAGCACAGGCACACTCAACCAGATTACCAAAAAGTCTCTTTCCTCTATATTCTGGAAATGTATATACAAAACCAATCCACGGTTTGATTTCCGGTTCATTGATTTCATCCTGCTCCACATATGTGCAATATGATATCAACTTTTCTCCATCCACGAGCAACAACACTTTTGCATTTTCTCCACATAAATTTTTCAATTTATCGTCTCGAATCAGTTCATAAAGCAACTGTCCGGCACGCCAATCACTCTTTGCAATCTCAGCAAGCCAATGTTCTTTGTTTGTAGAATCATAATATTCAATAATTTCAGTCATTACATCACTTCTCCAATTTTCTCCACCAGCCCTAAATCTGCCGGTAACCATTCTACACTTCCCAGATGTTCCTTATCTAACCACTTTGCAGCATCATGTTCCTTTAACTCCAACGTTCCGGACACAATTTCGCACCAGTAACATTTCATAGATAAGTGAAAGTTCGGATAATCATATTCTACCGTGTCAATCAGTTCACCAACCTGAATTACTGTATCTAATTCTTCCTTGATTTCCCTCACAAGTGCCTGCTGCGGAGTTTCACCTTCTTCCACTTTTCCTCCGGGGAATTCCCATCCACCTTTAAAGTCACCATATCCTCGCTGAGTGGCAAAGATTTTATTATCTTTTCTTATTACTGCTGCTACTACATTTATTGTCTTCATTTGTTCTCCTCTTCTTTTACCAAATCTTCTCGTGACATAGTTTTGGCACGATCTAGCCAGTTTAATCTGCTTCCTATCGCTTTATTTATCCCACGATATAATCATACAAATCTTCCCTGACACTGTTCTCCAGTCTCATCAGGAAATTCATTATCGGCAATTCCTGACCCTTGTCATTCTCAATTGTGGTCTGCTGCCACTTCTCCGGAGTCACACGGCCCATGTAATAAAAGTCGGAACCTTCACCATCACTCTTCTTTACAAAGAGATAAATCTTAAGTCCATTCTCCAAGTAGTGAATCAGCTTCTGACTCTCCTCGCTGTCCATCTTTACTTTACTTCTAGTCATCCAGCTAAATAATCCCGGATTGACGAATTGGTCTTCGTACTTGGTACTACTAGCGATGTCGTCCTTCTTCTTATAAGTAACGAAGATTGGACAAGTTCCATGCTTAATTCGGTAACCGTACATTGTGGAACTGTCATCCTTCTCCCAGTTTAGAATTCGGCACACATCTTTTCTGGAATACTTTTCGTAAAGTACCAGATTATCTTCGTCATGATTGTGATATGTATCACTGTATTTCTTCAAACCATACTCAATCAGATTGCGCATCTCACTTGCGAAGTTTATCTTTTGAAGCTTGCTAAAATATGAACCGGCTCTGTCAATCTGCTTTTTAACGATTGAATGTCCATCCAAAAATTCAATGTTGGAAAACTTCTTCTTTTCTGATTGTGTATTCATAAATTCTTTACTGAGCACTCTTACAGCAGAACGATAATCTTCCTCGCGGTAGGCTTCACCTACTGCGTTCAACTCCTTCTTAAAGGTATCGCAGGTAATCACTTTATTCTCAGCCAACATCTTCAACATAAGAAGTTCATGAGGACGTTTCCCGCTAACAATCGATGCCGAAATAAATTCCAAAGTAGCCTCTTCCTCACTAGAAAAGGTCAATTGATAATCCTTATCCACCATCTTCACAAACCGATCATAAGTCTTTGCGTAATCAATAAAGAGCATCGGGTCTATCTCACCATACTCATAGAAATCAAGAATCGTTGGGATTCGTCCAAGCTTAAACTTCAATTGCATATATTTATCTGTCAGCATCTTCTTCGTAGTCGACATCTTATCGATGGACGCGAAAATCTTCTTTTTTGCCACCTCATCGAAATGAATGGTGGAACATCCAGGAATCACTCTTGAGCCCTCGCGGACATACTTACGGATTGTATCCTTGTTGTAGCTTCGATCTCCGGACAAGGCAATCGGAATCATAAAGTTGTTCTGATAGTTTCCAATGAAATCTAGAACAACTACATATTCTTTGTCCGGCGCCTTTCGAAGTCCACGCCCTAACTGCTGCACAAAGACAATGGGACTCTCCGTCCTTCTTGCCATAATCACCTGATTTACCTGAGGAATATCCACACCTTCATTGAAGATATCCACAGTAAAAATATAATCTAACTTATTATCAAGGCCATCCTGCTCCAGTCTGCGAATCGCATCTTCTCTTTTCTCCTGAGAGTCTTCCCCAGACAATGCAATAGTATCGTATCCTCGCAGATTAAACTCGTCCGAAAGCTGCTTTGCTTCTTTCTTACTGCTACAGAACACTAGTCCTTTCACACGATTTCCACTGTATCCATAAAACTCAGCCTTCTCAATGATGTGATTTACACGCTCACTGCATACCAGATAATTGAAGTCCGAAGCCTCATCAATGCTTACTCCATCCACCTCAATATCCGAGATTCCAAAGTAATGGAATGGGCAGAGCAAATCTTCCTCCATTGCCTTCTGAAGGCGAATCTCGTAGGCAATATTGTTGTCGAACAATTTATAAATATCATAACCATCGGTTCTCTCCGGGCTAGCCGTCATTCCAAGCATAAACTTTGGATTGAAATAATCAATAATCTTCTGATAACTGTCCGCGCCGGCCTTGTGAGTTTCGTCAATAATGATGTAGTCAAAATAGTCACGCGCAAAACTTCTAAGGGTCTCATCCTTTGACATAGTCTGCACTGTTGAGAACAGATAATCAGCCTCCCTGTCCTGATGATTTCCGGTTAGCAGTCCTGTATTAATTCCATTGCCAAGAACATCTTTGAAGCTGTCCTCTGCCTGTTTTAAAATCTGCTCACGGTGCACGAGAAACAGCATTTTCTTAGGGGCAAAATTTCGCGCATCAAAAGCGGAGAGATAAGTTTTACCAGTACCTGTTGCTGATACCAACAGTGCCTTCTTCTCTCCCATTGTTCTAAGATTATTCAGTGCTTTTGTTGCCTCCCGCTGCATAAAATTCGGTTGTAATGTATAGGAACGAATACGTTCTACTTTATTCGCTTTTCGAACTTTCCGTTGTTCCCTGTATAAAGGTTCATATTCATCCGTGATCCACTGTTCCGTGAGAACATTTGCTCGTTCCCACATATTTTCAAACTCAAGATGGGTTTCTAAAATTAACTCACCCTGTTCCAGCGATGTCACTTTAAGATTCCATTCTTTGTTAGACTTTAAAGCATTCTGTGTTAGGTTCGAACTTCCGACAATAAACGTCTTCTTTTCGCCTTCCGCAAACATGTATCCCTTCGTATGAAAATTTTCTTCGGTTACAATTCGTACTTCCAGATTGGAAAAATTAAGCAAGTCCTTCAATGCTTCCGGTTCATTAAAAGACAAATAGTTCGTCGTGAGAATACGCCCTTTAACCTGTGGGTGCTTCTGTTCCAGTTCTTTCAGAATGTCCTTGATTACAATCAATCCACTTCTTGTAATGAAGGCAACCGAAAACCAAAACGAATCGCAGTTTCTCAATTCCTGCTCAATATGAGCTAAAACCGTATTACCTTTATGCGTATTGTTATATAACAGCTTTGGGCGCAAAGCTTCTTCCGATTCAAAAGTCGCATCGACAAAACTTGTCTTGCTAGCTGATAAAATCTGTTCTGCTAAATTTGTCATAGGTTCACGTTCCTTTTCTTTACAAAGATTCCCCGGATGTTTCCATCCAAATCAAAAATACCAACCTCTGAAACATATTGACTTTTTTCCTTTAAATAACTCCTATCGTTTTTAATACGAAACAAAATGCAATCAGCAAAAAAATTCCCATCAACAAAACCCAGCCCATCGCATTACCGGAATTGTCACGGGATTGAACTTTCGGCTGTTTGACCGGTTGCGACGAAACTTTTCTCTTTGATTTTTCCGCTTTTCGTATCATTGAAAAAGGATCTGTCTGATTCATAATTCGTTTATAAAACTGCCGAACGAAATCAATATCATTTCGGTCGCATTCAGACTCTTCATTTCCGTGGGCAATGTCATTTCGCACCCAACGCACATGCTTTAAATCCTTATAATCACGTTCCCAAGAAGGAACCAGACTGCTCTTTTGATAAGGCGTGCGTTCCATTTCTTCAATGTAATCCGTAACCCCCTTTTCAGAGTTCAAAACATCTTTGCAGAGGTTATCCAGTTTTTTATATTCTTCAAAAAAAGCAATTTCGATATTGTTCATCTGTTTTACTCCTAATCCCAAACTGTTTCACAAATTTATCATATCATACTTTTGTGTTGGTTTATATGACAAATAATAGTATAATGTAACCTGTAGGAAAAAACGCAAAGGACTGGAGGATATCGAATGTCTATCATCGGATATTTAAATGAGCATTGGGGATTAATAATTGTTTTAATCGGTCTCCTGACAATTATTTTTTCGGATACACACTTGGAACTGGGAATGCTCCGACGCATGTTCGGAATTGTCATTCTGCTTTTTGTGTATTCCATCACTTGTTATGTCGAAACATATCTCGGCAATCAGCCGGACTACACTGTCCTCCGACCGATTTTATCAGCAGTCAATTACAGTCTGATCGTTTATATTCTTGTGGATATCGTTTTGATTGTTTATCCACAGCACAACTTATACTTTTGGATTCCTGCCACGCTGAATTTCCTGCTTTGCTTTATATCAATTAAAACAAAAATAGTCTTTTTTATTTCCGAAACCAATCATTTTGGTCGCGGACGTCTGGGATACCTGACTTACTGGGTATGCCTGTTCTATTTGGTTTACCTAACCGTTATTATTTTTCACAATGTTAAGACCAAGGCGGAAGATTACACATTGCCGATTTTCATGACATCGTCTTCTATTTTGTGTCTTGCCATGCCATTGTTTTTTGAACACATGGCGACTCATTGGTTTAACGTAACAATCGCAATCAATATTCTTTTTTACTATATTTACATCTTGCAACAGTACACGAAAAGGGATTCCCTCACAAATCTGCTAAACCGTCAAAGTTATTACCGTGATGCTGAAAAGTATATGAATTCCATTACCGCCTATGTGGCAATGGATATGAATGGCTTGAAAGAAATCAACGACCAGGACGGTCATTTGGCGGGAGACCTTGCATTGAAGACTCTGGCTGATTGTTTCTGGCATGTAGCTCATCGCAACCAACGCGTTTATCGAATCGGCGGTGACGAATACGCCATCTTATGTTTGGATATGCCGGAGGAAGATGTGCTGAATTTAATCCGGCGAATTCAGGATGCTCTGAAGCAGACTTCCTACTCCTGTTCCATTGGCTATGCCATGAAGCAGGAAGACAGTACACTGGATACGTTGTATCAGAATGCGGACGAAATGCTGTATGCAGAAAAACAAAAATATTACGAGAGCACCGGAAAAAAGCGACATCGCTGATAGACGCTCATCGCCCAAAAAAGACTTCGGAGAAATTTCCGAAGTCTTTTAATATTTTAATATATGTTGTGTTCCATTGTTTTGTAAATCTCATAAAGTTCCAAGCACGCTTCTCTGTCAATGCAGTTCAGGTAATCCTTCAAGTTTTCCCTTCCACCGGACAATTTATCGAGCAGTTCATCTCGAAATCCAATGGCTGCATTGTCTTTAATGGTGCATCCGTAATAAACCTTTTCCACATTTGCCCACATTATTGCATAAAGGCACATCGGGCAAGGCTCCCCGGTAGTATAAAGTTCACAGCCGGACAAGTCATAACTTTTGAGTCTCTGCTCGGCACTTCGAATCGCAATAATTTCTCCGTGAGCTGTGGAGTCATTATCCTCAAGCACCCGGTTATGTCCTCTCCCGATAATCAATCCATCTTTTACAACAACGCACCCAAAAGGACCACCATGTCCCTTCTCAATACCTTCCAGCGCTTCCTCAATTGCTGCCTGCATGAACGGGTTTTCGGCGGAAATAATCTTTTTTTCTTTTTTTGTATCATTGTCCTTGGTCATTTTACTTACCTCCGCTCTTTCTTTTCTACATCGTATTTGGGGTTATTGCTTGCGTTTTCTTGTTAAAAAACAAATTCATCACCTACCGTTTCCGGGTTGGGGTAAAATACTTAGGTTTATTATACCATACAACTTTCTTGTGGTATAAAAAAACTAATTCAAACCTTTTCGTTTCCAAGATTCACTGTCTTTTCCGCCCATTCATTTAACTCTCGGATTTTTTTTGCTATTACTTCTTTTTTCGATTCGGCAGTCACTATAATAAGATTTGTAGCCATACCATCTCTTTCTCTCTTTTCTTTACTGTAATAGTAGGAAACTATTCCATAATTATTATTATAGTTAAAGTTCCACCTCGCCTCTTCTCTAGCCGTTTTCCGTATTTGTTCTCTTTTTTCATCGGAAATAAAATCATCATTCATCCAGTGATATCTCTCTTGTAACAGATAATCCGAATATTCATCCAATTGATGTTCTAATAGTTCAAAAGCATCTCTGTTATGCTTAATCGCCTTATCTAATATCTCCTCAACCATTGGATTCTTTTCCCGAATCATGATTTCCAACACTTTGCTTAAATACGGAAACATAACCGTATGCTCCCTATTGAAATTATCTTTTATTACAAATTCATCTGTAAAAAAATTTACTATTTCCTCATCTGCACCTGCAATCGCCTCGATGAGTTCATCATCTCTCTGTTCTTCTAGCAACAAATCTTGATTTCTAATCATATTCATCTCTAACATTGCCGGATTAACTCTAGCTTTTAATTTTTCTAAACAATCATAATCATGATTCTCAATTGCTAATGTAATTGCTTGAGTTCTTAAACGTTCTTCATATACTATACTTTCCGGAACTCTCAATTTATGAGCTAGCGGCCATATATCATGCGCTCCCATTTCTCTCCTTTTAATATCTGTTGATAAACCAAATGTGAAGCCACGTCGCCATTTACTATTATCAACAAAATTAAGATGTCCTGTTTCCATTAGATATTTAATAAAATCATAGTTATGAAATTCCAACGCATAATCAACTACCGATTTACCATATTCATCATAATTAAGAAACAGCTTATCGTCACGATTCATATATGATTCCCAGACTTTACGTGATTTCGAGAATGCCACTTCATAATTAGTGATATGACTCTTCACCGGTTTATAATATTTACCCGCACTAAGAATCTGCTCACATGAGACATCTAATAGTTCACAAAAAATTGGCAAATCATAAGTTTGAATATTATCTCTTCCCTTTATTATTGAGGATAATTTTCTTGTAAAATTACCAACTTCATAATCTTCTGCTTTTCCATAACGCTTTTTTAAAAACGCGATACAAAATTGTCTTTGAGATTTGTATTTTTTAAGAATTATCCTTTTTAAATATTCTCCTGTTTTCTTTTTATTTTTTTCAACATTGAACATTTCTATCACCTCAATTCATTCAACTTTAGTTTTATATTACACTTCTTCTTTTTGAATTGATAGCCCTGTTTTTCCATACAAAAATATGGCAAAATCATACAAGTAAAATCATGTATGTTTTTACCATATATAATGAGTTCAAAATGCTGCTTTTAACTGTTATGACACCTTTTTAATTTCAGATATTCTTATTACTTTTTCACTCCAATCAATCTCAACCGGTTTATTCGAAATAGTATTTATCATTTCAAGTTTTTTAACGAAATTCATTGCTCCGCTTTCCTTGTGTTTTGCAACAAAATCCATTAATTGCTGTAGGTTCTGATTTCCAGAATTTTCAAGAGCCTCCCCGGATGCAATTAATAATTCATCAACTTTCCCCTCTTTTATCACCGGCACTTTTCCGATAGCATTGCCAACACCTTTTGTGATTTTGGCTGTGGTTCCGCTTATTTTTGTTTTTATAGAATCAGACTTTAACTTTTCGATCATTTCATATACTTCAGAATAATGTATTCTGTATTCATAGTCTAATTCTCTTATTTCCCCAATCACTTTTTCCAAATAATTATTATCATAATTTTCTGAAATCATTACATCCATTAATACAGAAAAACTGTAAACAGTCAGCGCAAGTTTGTATCGTATAACTCTGTCTAATATTTTTCTTATTTTAGCAGTGTTATTAACGTTCAACACCACTGACTTACCATCCTTAAGTCTTTCTCTCAATTCCTCACTGTAAGATTTGATATCTTTTTTTGAATTTCTTTGAATGTTTCTCACTTGATTTAATCTTACAACCACATCATTTTCATTGTTCCAATAATACTTGTAATTTTCGGCACTATCTATAAGTATTTCATAATCTGCTAATAATTGAGATTTTTTATCTCTCTCTAATATATCAACTATTTCCTTCTGCCCTTTCTTAATATCATGTATCTCTTTCGCAATGGCAATTATTGAAGCCGCAATTAAAATTGTAGCTGGGTCTACTGGCATAGCTGCTGCACCCGCCTGTTCGGCCGCTTGTCCTTTTACCGGAATTAATCTGGCCTGCGCCAAACCGCCTCCCTTTTTTTTAATTGCACCAATAAACGCTTCTTCCCCCTTTTTTTTGAATAAATGCCCTGTTATCCCTTTAGGAAAGATACATCGATATAATCCTTCACCTGCAGTTTTTGCTTTAGAAGACATTTGCATTGTTTTAAAAGCCTCTGGGAATGTTGTAAATATTGAACCGAGTGCTGCTATATCTGCCACCGGCAAATCTGCAATTAATGTAGTCGCATATTTCTCATTAACTTCATTTATATCATCATTAATTGTCATTAAATCATCTGTCACATTATTCATCAATTCTTTTTTTCTATTTTCGTCCATTTTTACACCTCACAATAATAAAATAAATCAAAGATCTATATCTTCTGCTCCAATCTCTTTAAACTTTCCGCCTTCAAAAACTATTGCCATTCCATGCTCCATATCAAATTTAAAATTGCACATTATGGCGCATATATTTTTTTCATCAGGAACAAAAATACATTTTTCTATATTCAATTGTATCCGTTCACTAAATATAAAAACATTATACCATACATTTACCTGAGG
>JAEEGL016562953.1_pt1 | contig 68382 bp, 59 predicted proteins | sample 9134231 | NCBI WGS metagenome assembly JAEEGL01 (sample SAMN16246548, study PRJNA631951) | gut metagenome | biome: gut microbiome; feature: rumen; material: fiber-attached | host: Bos | place: Iran: Karaj | collected 2018-10 | reverse complement strand
CCTGTCCAAGGTGTCCGACCTTCATAAGCCCGCGGAAGAGTGGATCGCCGGCGGTATGCCCATCACCAAGATGATGAACATGGAAAGAAGAAACGGTGAGGACAAGCCCGTGATCCGTAAGGCTCTGGTAGAGCTGGACGGCGCTCCCTTCAAGTATTTCGAGGCACATCGTGAGAAATGGGCAGAGGAGACTGCCTTCACCTATCCCGGTGCGATCCAGTACTTCGGGCCTGCCGAGGTCTGTGACCTTACGACCCGTACCCTGGCTCTGGAAAAAGGCCAGAACTGAAGATCATATATCGGCGTCCCGGAGCTTTATGTTCCGGGACGTGTTTTTCAGAAGCGCCGGCCGGAGATCCCGACCGGCAGCGATGTTTTCGGAAGGAGCCAGATACCGTTCGAGGCTGCGAAGCAGGCGAGATTACGGGATCGGCATCCGGACGCTGTGAGTCAGATATAAAATGATGTTTACAGAGGAGAAGAGATATGAAAAAAAATGACATAGCCGAACTGCTTCGGAGCAATCCCTATCCGGGACGCGGCATCATCCTCGGGAAGTCTCCCGACGGAAAGTACGCCGTGAGCGCATATTTTATCATGGGACGCAGCGAAAACAGCCGCAACCGTGTATTTGTTGAGGACGGGGAGGGGATCCGTACCCAGGCGTTTGACCCTGCGAAGCTTTCCGATCCCAGCCTGATCATCTATGCACCGGTGCGGGTGCTGGGAAACAAGACCATCGTGACCAACGGCGACCAGACCGATACGATCTATGAGGGCATGGACCGGCAGCTGACCTTCGAGCAGAGCCTGCGCAACCGGGAGTTTGAGCCGGATGGCCCGAATTTTACGCCCAGGATCTCCGGCATCATGCATATCGATGGCGGGAAATACAGCTATGCCATGTCTATCTTAAAAAGCGACAACGGAGATGCTTCCTCCTGCAACCGCTTTACCTTTGCCTACTCGGATCCGATCAACGGAGAGGGGCGTTTCCTGCATACCTATATGGGCGATGGCAATCCCCTTCCTTCCTTTGAGGGAGAGCCGGAGCGGATCGCAATCCCGGAAACGGATATCGACGGCTTCGCAAAGCTTTTATGGGATGCGCTGAATGAGGAGAACAAGGTCTCGCTCTTTGTGCGTTATATCGATATCGAAAGCGGAAAGTATGAGAGCAGGATCATCAATAAAAATGTGTAGGGTGCAGGGACCGGAGCGCATAAGTCCGGAAACGGCCGGAGCGAAGATGCGGGAGTGCCGGTACGGAGAAAACCATTTGTGTGACGGCAAGCCTGCCTATCTGAGTATCGGCCGCAGCCACTTAGCAAGTGCGTGGCCCGGGTCTGGACAGTAAGCATCCGACAGAGTGTATAACGGGTATCATCAGATTTAAAGGAGAGTAGAAATGAAAGAACTGGAACTGAAATACGGCTGTAACCCCAATCAGGTGCCGGCAAAGATCTTTGTGAATGACGGACGCGAGCTGCCCATCGAGGTGCTGAACGGCCGCCCGGGGTATATCAATTTTATGGACGCATTCAACGGCTGGCAGCTGGTGCGTGAGCTTAAGCGCGCAACGGGACTGCCTGCAGCCACATCTTTTAAGCATGTTTCTCCCGCCGGTGCCGCAGTGGGGATCGAGCTGGATGAGGTGATGAGGAAGATCTATTTTGTGGATCCTGCGGCGGAACTGAGCCCTCTGGCCTGCGCTTACGCCAGAGCCCGCGGTGCGGACCGCATGAGCTCTTTCGGCGATTTCATCGCGCTTTCCGATGTCTGCGATGTGGCGACCGCAAAGCTGATCAAGCCCGAGGTGTCGGACGGGGTGATCGCTCCCGGATATGAGCCGGAAGCGCTGGAGATCCTGAAAGGAAAGAAGAAGGGCGCCTATAACGTGATAAAGATCGATCCGGATTATAAGCCGCAGAGTGTGGAGCATAAGGACGTCTTCGGCATCACCTTTGAACAGGGACGCAACGAGCTGCCCATCGATAAAGAACTTCTTAAAAATATCGTGACACAGAATAAGGAGCTGCCGGAGCAGGCGGCCATCGATCTGCTGATCGCACTGATCACGCTGAAGTATACCCAGTCCAATTCCGTATGCTACGCCAAGGGCGGGCAGGCCATCGGTATCGGCGCTGGCCAGCAGTCCCGTATCCACTGCACCCGTCTGGCAGGCTCCAAGGCGGATAACTGGCTGCTCCGTCAGTCTCCGCAGGTATTGGGGCTCGACTTTGTGGACGGCATCAGCCGTGCTGACCGTGATAACGCCATCGATCTCTATATCGGCGAGGACTACCTGGATGTGCTGGGAGACGAGGTGTGGCAGAAGACCTTCAAGACCCGGCCCGAAGTCTTTACGAAGGAGGCGAAGCAGGCCTGGCTCTCACAGATGACGGATGTGGCACTGGGTTCGGATGCTTTCTTCCCCTTCAGTGACAATATCGAGCGCGCCGGCCGTTCCGGTGTTAAATATGTGGCGCAGCCCGGCGGTTCCAAGCGCGATCAGGATGTGATCGATGCCTGCGACAGGCTTGGGATGGTCATGTGCTTTACCGGGATCCGCCTGTTCCATCATTAATAACTCAGAACAGCTTCTCCATATTTGCAGCGATCAGCTTCCGGCCTTTCAGCCAGGCGAGCAGGTCGAGAAGCGGCAGAAGGATGAGGATGATGAGCCGGACCAGGGAGAGCGGCAGGCCGGCGATCTCGTAGAGCAGGAAGGCCAGACCGCCAAAGAGCAGGCCGGTCACCAGCATCGCCGCCATGTTGAAAAAGCTGTTCAGATTGCCGCGAAGGGCGCTGTATTCATCCGACCACAGGGTATGCGGGGAAGCACTGTCGAGCCCGAGCCCGAGGATCGTGACCAGGATCAGGGCGGCCAGCGAGAGAAAACAGTAAAGAATAGCATCCAAAAGCGTAAGTCCCGTGCAGAGGGCAAGGACGATGACCGAAAGGATGAGGAAGGGAGCCGTGAGCAGTACGCTGACGGCTCCTTTTACAAGGAGCTGCGTACGGTGCGAAAGCGGGATGTAATTGACCATGTCCACATGGGAGCCTTCCCTCGTAAAGGCGGTGGCTGCCAGGCTGTTCATGGCCGGGGCGATGAAGGAGATCAGGATCATCACCATAAAGAGGATGAGGCGGGCTCTTTCGTTGCCCTCCCGGCAATAGTTTAAGAAGCTCTGTATGGTCTCGTTTTCCTCCGTGATGCGGAAAAATACGAGCAGCCCAACCGGCCAGAGGAAATTGATGAATACGCAGTTGGAGGCGTAGGCCCTGGTGCGGAGGAGGATGCGGCATTCTTTGCAAAAGCAGGAAAGGGGAGCGGGGCTTTGCTTCAGCTTTCGGTTCAGAAGCTCCCTTGAGGAGCTTTTTTTGCTGCCGCCCAGTGCCGCGGCGGTATAGAGGCCCTCGCGGTAGAGGAGACGGCCCAGAAAGAGCATCAGCGCCAGGGCGGCGATATTTCCGGCGCAGTACAAAAGCAGCATGAGAAGGCTGTGATCCGATACCGCGCGGCAGAGCAGGGGCGTCGTGAAAAAGATGACGTTGCAGATCCTTAAGAAAAAATTGCTCTCATCTGCCATGGAGCTGACATAGTTTTCCATGGTGATGCCGCCCATATCCTTAAAGGCATAGACAAAAAGGGCGATAAAAAAGATGAGCAGGACCGTGGAGCTGAGATAGAAGGTCTTTGCGCTGCGCACCTTTTTCAATACGGCCATCAGGATCAGGGAAAGGACCGCGCAGTAGACCAGCGGGAGCAGGGGCGTGGTTGCCGTGCCGATGAGGGCGGCGATGAGGGAAACGGGATGCAGGGCCTGCGCAGCACCGCCGTTTTCAAATGCGGCGACGAAAAAGCCGCAGAAGATGGAAAAGAGCAGCAGGAATTCCATGACGCTCTCCGCAACGAAGGTATGCCGGAAACGGGCGGCCAGAAGCTGCCAGCTTTTGATGGGAAGAGTGCTCAGGTGTTCCCGGTCGGACGAAAAGAACAGCACATTAAAGATCACGGGCATGCCGAGAACCATGGAAAAAGCGGCGATGATATGCAGCTCGGAGATGATGCCGCCGGCGCTTCCGCCTTCGACCATCATGGCCAGGGACATGACGTAGCTCAGATATCCCGTGATGATGCAGCAGGGCAGCATGATGCAAAAGACAGCGATGAGACCCAGCGAAGTGTAGAGACTGTGCTTGACGCCCTTTTTCGGCAGCGGCATCTCGAAGTTCTTATGAAAGACCTTGTAGAGGAGTGTTACGGGACTCATTTCAGCTCCTCCGCGGTGTCGGAAGCGGCGCCTTTGTAGCCGGTCATCTCGAGGAAGATATCTTCCAGGTCATGGCCGGGGTGGGCAGCGGAGAGTTCTTCTACCGTGCCCTGATAGAGGCAGCGGCCATGATTGATGATCATGATATGATCACAGAGCTTTTCCGCCACTTCCAGCACATGGGTGGAAAAGAGCACGCAGTTGCCTTTGGCGGCGTGCTCCCGCATCAGCTGTTTCAGCTCATAGGCGGCGGAAGGATCCAGGCCGGTCATGGGCTCGTCGAGGATCCAGGCCGGGGGATCGTGGGTCAGGGCGGCGATGATCATGAGTTTTTGCCGCATTCCGTGGGAATACTCTTTCAACTTGCTGTCAAGCGAATCCAGGATGCCGAAACGTTCGGCCAGATCGGGAACGCGCTTCTTGCGTACTTCGGCGGGGACTTTGTAGAGATCTGCGATGAAATTGATATATTCGATGCCGCGCAGTTGCAAGAGCACATCCGGATTGTCGGAAACATAGGCAAAGGAAGTCTTGGCTTCCAGGGGCTCCTTACGGATATCGTGGCCGTTGATGAAGGCATTGCCCTCGCTGGGTTTCAGGATCCCGGTCAGCATCTTGATGACTGTGGTCTTGCCGGCACCGTTGGGCCCCGCAAAGCCGACGATCTCGCCGGCACCGATGGAAAAGGAAAGATCGTCTACGGCCTTGAAATCCTTTCCGTAGACCATGCTGAGATGTTCTGCACGGATCATGCAACGGTCCTCCGTTCTTTTATTTCCCCTCCTGTTCAGTATAGCGTGAATACGTCAGGCTGTAAAGCGATGTATCTTCCGATCTCGGTACCGATCCGTGATGAAACCTGTCTGCATGTCTGTAAAGCGTTCTTCCGGGGCCGGGACCCGGCCACAGCTCCGGATGGGGCCGGTCCACAGAAGGGGGATGATCGTACAGGGATAAGCGGTCAGACCGGGAAGCGGAGAGCTGGCACTTGTGAAGGAAGCGCGGATATGTTATTATATATATGATTTTTTTTTTTGCCCTGCAGCCGCGCATCCGCTGCGTGACTGCAGGGCGGTGGGGAGAGGATCCTTTTATTACGGATGCGATACACGTACGTTCATTACCGACGGAGGAAGGTATGGGGTTACGGAGAAGCCTATTTGCTGCACTGAAGCATGTGGTGCCCTCGGATCTGGAAAACTATCTGGAGGAAAAGAATTCGGAAGGCCTTCGGCTCTGTCCGCTGGGACAAGGGTCTGTTTTTTCTTTCCGTTTCATTGAGGAAAAACCCGAAAAACTGAAATACGTGGTAGATTGCCCGACAATTAACAAGCACAGCTATATGAAGAAGCTGACGGAGGAAGGCTGGGAGCTGATGGGGAGCTGCCTCAACTGTTATGTCTGGCGGAAGAGTTATGAAGACGGACCGCGGCCGGAGGATTTTTCGGACAGGGCGGGGCAGCGGACGCACTGCCTGAACATGGGGCTGATATTCCTGTTCTTTGCACTGGTCTTCTGCGGGATCCTGATCGCGCTGATCTCCATGCTGGTGAAGCAGGGACAGATCGAATCGCTTGAGCCGGCAAAGATCGCCCAATATGCCCTGCTCATGGTCGTGCATCTGCCCTTCATCTTCGTCTTCGGAAGGGCGGCGATCAAGCTTCTCAAGGAACTTCCCGTTCTGGACCGGAAGATACGGCTGAAGAACAGCCTGCGGCGAAGCCACGAAAAAGAAGAGCGGGAAAAGATTTGAATTCTGGTTTTGTTTGTGATATACTCTCAATGTTTGCGGGTGTGGTGGAATAGGCAGACACAAGGGACTTAAAATCCCTCGGGAGCGATCCCGTGCCGGTTCAAGTCCGGCCACCCGCACGGTTTTAGCCCTTGAACGTATGGTTCGGGGGCTTTTTTATTTCAAAAGGATCAAAATAGGCAAATTACCTCCATTTGGCGGTAGTGAACATTATTTGAATTATGAAGACAAGGGGACGGTCCTTCTGTCCTCATTGACGCCCACTTTGGCGGAAGGTATAATGAGGGTGCGGGTATATTCCCGGCCAACACTAACGGCAGAAAAGAGGAGGGATTTGTGATGAAGAAGTATGCAGCGGAATTTTTCGGAACGTTTACCCTGGTATTCATGGGCTGCGGGACAGCCATGCTTGTAGGCTGCGATTCGGCAAACGGGAGCGGCTATCTGCTCACGGCGCTGGCTTTCGGCCTTGCGATCGTAGCGATGGCGTACGGTTTTGGCAACATTTCCGGAGGGCATGTCAACCCTGCGGTATCACTGGCCGTTTTTATTAATGGCGGCATGAGTGCAGCGGATCTTGGCGGCTATATCGTGGCGCAGCTGCTGGGGGCTACGACGGGCTCGGGAGTACTGGCCTGCATCTTCAGCCTGGGCGGACTGAAGGATATGACGGGCGGATTTGCCTGCAACGGCGTTCCCGCCGCGGCTTCTTCGCCGACTCTTGTGGCGGTGCTGGTGGAGGTCATCACGACCTGCCTCTTTATCGTGACTATTCTGGGCGTTACTTCCAAAAAGCAGAGCCACGGCTCCTTTGGCGGCCTGATCATCGGTCTTACGCTGGTGGGACTGCATATCGTATCCATCGGCATCACCGGTACATCTGTCAACCCGGCCAGATCCCTCGGCCCGGCGATCGTAGCGGCGATCAACGGAAACACGAAGGGGATCTCGGATGTGGTGGCCTTTATCGTCGGACCTTTCCTTGGCGCAGCTATCGGCGCTTTCCTGTATAAATGGCTGGAGACGCCGGCAGCCGGCAGTACAGCAAAAAAGAAGTAAAAACTCAGAATAAAGCGGGAGGATCCCTGTGAACAGGTCACAGGGAGAGCCCCGCTCTTTTTATCAGGGATGAGGACAGAAGGACCGTCCCCGTGTCTTCAATGGAGGTTGGATATGGAAGAGATAGATCAGGCTTTGATCGAGAGCGTGCTTTCGCGGCTGGACGCAGAGGTGGAAGGCGGTACGGTGCGGATGAGCGTGGAATATGACGCGGAACAGAAAGAGGCGGAGAAAGTGTCGCACAGAGGCTGCCGTGTTTACGGCAGGGATGCGAATCAGTGCGTGGGCGAGCTGGATGCCTATTCCGATCTGCATCTGAAATATCAGGAGGAAGAGGCATGACGGCGGTAGAACGCTTTCTGGATTATGTAAATTATGACACGATGTCGGACAGCTCGGTCGACGCTTATCCGAGCACGCCGGGGCAGCGGGCGCTGCTGGATCATCTGCGGGAGCAGCTCAGGGAGATGGGGCTTCCAGATGTGCGGCAGGATGAAAAGTACGGCTGTGTTTATGCGAGCCTGCCGTCCAACTGCCCGGAGCGGACGATCCCTGCCATCGGGCTGATCGCGCACGTCGATACCTCCGAAGCCATGAGCGGTAAGGATGTACGGCCGCGCATCATCGAAGATTTCGACGGAAAGGATATCGTCCTGAATGAGGAACTGGGGATCGTGACACGCATGGAAGATTTCCCGGAGATGCTCGATCTGAAGGGAAAGACAGTGATCGTGACGGATGGGACCACGCTTCTGGGCAGTGACGATAAATCCGGCGTCTGCGAGATCATGGAATGCGTGAAGTATTTTGCGGAACATCCCGGGGAAAAGCACGGTACGATCTGTATCGCTTTTACGGCCGAAGAGGAAACGGGACGCGGCGTGGATCATTTTGATCTGTCCGGTTTCGGAGCGCATTACGCCTATACCGTGGACGGCGGTCGTCTCGGCGACCTTTCGGGCGAGACCTTCAACGCCGCCGGCGTGCGGCTTACGGCAAAGGGGCGCAGCACGCATACCGGCGACGCATACGGAAAGATGATCAATGCGGTGCAGCTGCTTTCGGAATTCCATGAAAAGCTGCCGAAGAAGGAACGGCCGGAACATACGAGGGATCGGGAGGGCTTTTTCCATCTGAATTCGCTGAACGGCGGCGTGGAGAGCGCTGTTTCGGAATACATCATCCGGGATCACGACCGGCAGCGTTTCGAAGAACGTAAGGAACTGTTCGCCGGACTCGTAAAGGAAACGGATGAAGCCTATGGCGGCGGCGTGCTCTTCCCCGAGATGAACGATCAGTATTACAATATGAAAGAACGGCTGGATCCGCATCCCGAAGTGATGGGGAAAGCGGTGAGCGCCATGAAGAAATGCGGCGTGGAGCCGCTTGTGACCCCGATCCGGGGAGGGACGGACGGCTCAAGGCTGAGCTTTCTGGGGCTGCCCTGTCCGAATCTGTGTACCGGCGGCGGGAATTTTCACGGAAAACACGAATATCTCTGCGTGGAAGAGATGGAGAAGACGATTGAGATACTGATCATGCTGATCAGGGAGTGGGCGGCGGAATAAGGAATTATTCTTCTTCGCTGTCGGGAGTCTCGACCGCATAGAATTCCAGCGAGGAAAGATACCAGAGCGGCAGTCCATATTCGAGGGTATCAACCGGCGAGATGACCAGTGTGGCTTTCCCGATGGCTTTATCCTGTACCAGGATCTCATAATCACGCTGATGGCGTTCGCTCACCGTAAGCACGCGATAGCAAAGGCTTTGATCATTCAAAAGATGCATCAGAGCCTTTTTTGTGTCATTTTCCGTCCGTCCTTCGGCAACGGGAGGAGGCGTGGTAGCAAGACGGTAGATATCATCCATATCCGAGCTTGCAAGCAGTTCGATGATGCGGTCCATCTCACGCTCCGGAAGCGAGGAAGGGTAGCTTTCTTCATAGTGAGTCAGAAAATCATAAAAATAGCTCAGCGCAAAAGTGAGTAATACGATAAGGGAACCGAGCCAGAGCAGCATAAAAAGACGGAAGCCGTGTTTCTTCACGTGGGACCGGCCCGATGCAGCCGGGCGGTCTTTCTCCGGGGCCTCGTGTCCCTTTTTGGAACTCCGGGCAGACGGAAGATCCTTTGCGGAAGCGCTGTCGCTTTCGGTATCCGCATCCTCATCGCCATCGGGAGCGGGCTCCGGATAATGGAGCTCTACATCATCGGCCCAGCCATCGTTCAGGATCGCATCGTAGTCCGATTCATCGAAGGCTTCATCCTCCGGCTGCGCAGCCTCGGCTTCTGCTGTTTCAACGGAGAGCTCACCGGTAGTTTTTTCCTTATTCAGTTCTTCGTCTGTTTTCTTATCCATTATTGTCGTTCAGGATCGAATCGATCTCGTCGCTGTCGAGAAAAGGTTTTACCAGCAGACCGTCGGTACCGTTTTCGACAGCTTCCCTTACAAAGTGATCACGGTAGTGGGGTGACGGCCCTTTGTAAATAAAATACAAAAATAACGCTCCCCCGACCGCGAGCAGCAGAAGAGTAAGAGCAAGCCATATCAGAAATCTGCGGATCAGCTTTTTCATAACGAGATACATATTACCATTTTCTTCCTTTTATGTAAACAGTGCATTTCCGGGGGATTTGACTTTTGCATAATGCTATGTTAGATTGATACTGTTCCTGTATGTGGAAGTATACCGCATGATTTAAGGAGAGAGAGATGAACGATAACTTTTTTGGTCAGGGAACGGATCAAAAGGATGACGAGCCGAAAGGCACGGCCGGCATCCTGACGGCCGGAGCGGAGCTGGCGGAAAGTGCTGCGGCGGAAGCTGCGGAAAAGGGAGCAGATGCCGTAAGTGAAGCTGGGGAAAAGAGCGGCAGTTCCGTAAATGATCCCATAACGGGCGGAGAGCCTGCAGCTATGACAGCGACTGCGGAAAATGCTGCGGGGGACAGCTCAGTGACGAAAAAAGCTGAGGAGGAAAAAGACCCTTTCAAGAGGATCGATTTCGGTAAGCCTCTGTATCAGGCGGCACCGGCTCCGGCGGCGGAAGCACCGAAGGCACTGGGACCGTCGCCGTCGGCCGGCAGTACCGGCACGGAGCAGAGTGGTCCTTCGCAGCCTGCAGCTGCGGGACCGGTGAACGGAGTGTCCCGGCCTGTGGGAACTGCGCCGGTGAACGGATCAGCCCAGTCTATGGGAGCGGGACCGGTAAACGGAGTATCCCAGCCTATGGGAGCCGTGCCGGTGAACGGAGTGTCCCAGCCCGCAGGGGCGATGTCGATGGGAGGACCTGTCCAGCCCGGAGCTCCTATGCAGCCCGGAGGGATGGCGCCGATGGGCGGAGCTTCGCCGTTCGGAGGAGCCGGACCGCAGTTTGGAGGGATGATGCCCAACGGAGATCCCATGTTTTCGCCGTATGGCGGGCAGGCCCCCCAGTATGGAGGAGCGGTTCCGCAGCCGGTTGAGCCGGTGCAGAGCGGCGGGGCTTATGCTCAGGGCGGTCCCGGGTTCGGACCGGGGATGGGATATCAGCAGATACCGCCTTATCAGCAGCCCATGGGGGATATGTATTACGGATATCAGGATCCTTACATGTCCATGATGCAGGCGAACAATCAGGGGATGGGGCTGGGGATCGCATCCATGGTTCTTGGTATCCTGGCGCTTGTGACCTGTTGCTGCTGGTACATTTCCGGACCTCTGTCAGCCATCAGCCTGATCCTCGGTATCATCGGGATCAAATCCGATAACGGGAAGGGCATGGCGATCGCAGGCGTGGTATGTTCGGGCGTGGCGCTTTTGATCCTCGGCTGTATCATGGTGTACTCCTGCTCGGTATACGGCAGTGCATTTAACTCGTTCCGGAATTTAATGAACATACCCTGATGAAGAAAGAACACGGATCAAAAAGAGAATTGACGGGGCGGCTTTTGGGAGTCGCCCTGTATTTTATTGTATTTATCATCGCCGTGAGTTTTCTGCGCGTGGAGCTTGCGGAAGATTTCATGCCGGCAGTTCTTACGCCGCCGGGAGGCTGTGTGTTCCGTTCCCTGACCGGTTATTACTGTCCGGCCTGTGGAGGAACACGTTCTTTCCGGATTTTCCTGATGGGACAGCCGCTTCAGAGCGTTCTGAAACATCCGGCGGTACTGTATATGGCTTTTCTCTGCTGGATCTGGTTCCTGTCTTTTCTTGTGGAAAAGATCTCAAAAGGCCGTTTGAAACGCTATCGGATCAAGGCGTGGCAGTTCTATGTCCTGATCGGGCTTTTTTTCCTGCATTTCCTGCTGGCGAATGCTTTGCTCCTCTTTTTTGGCGTGGATATGATCGGAGCCTGAAAAAGCAGAGGCTGTACGCATATGGCAGGCCTGCCGGTCCCGATAATACGTAGCTGAAAGCAACAGCGCAGACAGCAGGTGCGTGGTCCGGGTCCGAACAGTAAGATCAAATTTCCGGTGGAAAGAAGCGGGAGCTTATTATATAATATTCAGGTGTATGCGGATACGCCCTTTGATACGATGGAAATCCGGATAAGGAAGCAGGAACGGGATAAGTTATGAGGCCTGCCGGTCAAAGTATCGGTCCGCAGCCACGCAGCAGCTGCGTGGCCCGGGGCTTAACAGTAAGTGAAGAACGGTGCCGGAGAGGCATACGGGCATAAGAGAGACTGCTGCGGCAGTAGAGTTACAGGAGGATAAAGGATATGGGAAGTGAGATCAGGGACATTGCGCTGGCGCCCTCCGGGGCATTAAAGATCGCCTGGGTCAAAAACCACTGCGATCTTCTGCGTACGCTGGAGGAGGATTTTTCGAAAACAGAGCCTTTTGCGGGGAAAAAGGTGGCACTTTCCGTGCATCTGGAAGCAAAGACGGCTTATCTGTGCAAGGTGCTGGCGGCAGGCGGTGCCGAGATGTATGTGACCGGCTCCAATCCGCTGTCCACGCAGGATGATGTGGCAGCGGCACTGGTGGCGGACGGCCTGGAGGTCCATGCCTGGTACGGCAGCACGCCGGAAGAATACGATGCCCATATACGTGCGGTGCTGAAGGTGGGGCCGAATATCATCATTGACGACGGCGGCGACCTGGTACACATGATGCACACGGAATATAAGGATCTGATCGCGGAGGTGATCGGCGGCTGTGAGGAGACCACGACGGGGATCCTGCGGCTGGAGACCATGAACCGTGAGGGCAGCCTGCTCTTCCCGATGGTAAAGGTCAATAATGCGCAGTGCAAGCATTTCTTCGATAACCGTTACGGAACCGGACAGTCGGTATGGGACGGGATCAACCGTACGACCAATCTGATCGTAGCCGGAAAGACCGTGGTCGTGGCCGGTTACGGCTGGTGCGGTAAGGGCGTGGCAATGCGGGCCAAAGGATTGGGAGCAAAGGTGATCGTGACCGAGATCGATCCGGTGAAAGCCATTGAAGCTGTCATGGACGGGTTTGAAGTGATGCCGATGAAGAAGGCGGCAGCCCTCGGCGATTTCTTTGTGACCGTTACCGGCTGCGATAAGGTCATCGATGAGGAGGATTTCCTCGAGATGAAGGACGGTGCGATCCTCTGCAACGCCGGCCATTTTGACTGCGAGATCGACATGGCCGGGCTTAAGAAGATGGCAAAGAATGCCGCAGAGCTCCGGAAGAACATTACGGGTTATACCCTGGAGAACGGACGCACGCTTGCAGTGCTCGGGGAGGGAAGGCTTGTGAATCTGGCCTGCGGTGACGGACATCCGGCCGAGATCATGGATATGAGCTTTGCGATCCAGGCGCTTTCCGCAAAATATCTTGTGGAACACGGCGCAGAGCTGAAAGAGAAGCTCATCGACGTGCCTGAGGAGGTCGACCGCGAAGTGGCGGTAAGGAAACTGGCCTTCCTTGGCAAGGAGATCGACGTGCTCACACCGGAGCAGAGAGAGTATCTGTACGGGAAAGAGGGCTGATAGAAAGAAAGCGTGCAGTTCCTTAAGTGAAGAAGGAACAAGCCTGCTGATCCGCGTACCGGCCCGCAGCCATGCGGCAAGTGCAGGACCCGGATCTATACAGGAACAAAACAGATATAAGGGAGCAGATGCAATGAATATTGAGATAAAGAATATCCTGGCGATCCGTCCCCGGGAAAGCGGGGATGCGAAACTCGAAAAGACGGATGTTTACATACAGGGAAATAAGATCGCAGCCATCGGGAAGGCTCCGGAAGGCTTCGCAGCGGAAAAGACCATAGACGGGACGGACCGTATCCTTACGCCGGGGCTGATCAACTGCCATACGCATTCCTATATGTCCTTTATGCGCAATGTGGCTGATGATCTGGCGTTCATGGACTGGCTCTTCGGCCGTGTCGATCCCATCGAGCAGAAGATGACGGATGAGGATGCCTATTGGGGAGCATGTCTGGCGATCCTGGAGATGATGAAGAGCGGTACCAGCTGCTTTAACGATATGCAGATGAACATCTGCCAGACCACAAAGGCCGTGAAAGAGAGCGGCATGCGTGCGGTGATCTGCCGCGGGCTGGTGGGCAGCGGTAACGATGAAGCGGGGCAGAGCCGTCTGCACCAGGCCTATGAGGAGCGGGATGCATTTGCGGACTGCGACCGCCTGAGCTTCCGCCTGGGGCCTCATGCGCCCTATACCTGTGATGAGGCCTTCCTCCGTATCGTAGCGGAAGAGGCAAAGAAGAACGGCATGGGGATCCACATGCATCTTTCCGAGAGCAGAACCGAGATCGAGAACTGCAGAAAGGATTACGGCTGCTCGCCCATAGAACTCGCCGAACGGACAGGCCTGTTTGAACTGCCCTTCATCGCGGCACACTGTGTACAGATCGATGATAAGGATATGGACATCCTGAAGAAACATGATGTGAGTGTAGTCACGAATCCGGCAAGCAATATGAAGCTGGGGAACGGTTTTGCTCCGGTCCCGGAGATGCTGAAGCGCGGTATCAATGTGTGCGTGGGAACGGACGGAGCTGCGAGCAACAATTCGCTGAACCTGATCCATGAGATGAGCCTGCTGGCTCTGATCCACAAGGGGACACATCTCGATCCGCAGTGTGTGAGCGCAGAGGAAGTCTTCCGTATGGCAACGGTCAACGGTGCAAAAGCGCTCGGCCTGGAGGCGGAGATCGGGGCGATCGAAGTGGGAAAGAAGGCGGATCTGGCGATCTTTAAGCAGAAATGCCCGTCCATGTGGCCGCGTAACAACCCTGTGGCCGCTTTTTCCTATTCAGCCAACGGATCGGAGTGCGAGAGCATGATCATCGACGGCGAAGTGACCATGGAAAACGGAAAGGTACTTACGATGGATGAGGAACGTATCCTTTTCGAGACCGAAAAGATCATGGAGAGGATCGGAAGATAAGAGGATAAAAAAAGAGCCCCGCCGTCAGGCGGGGCTTTTGCTTCTTTTTCCGATCAGCCTACAACTTTTTTTACGGCTTCGATAACACGATCAGCCTGGAAAGGCTTCACGATGAAATCCTTTGCACCGGACTGGATCGCCTCGATGACCATGGCCTGCTGCCCCATAGCGGAGCACATGATCACCTTTGCACCGCCGTCATTTGCTTTGATATCCTTCAGAGCCTGGATACCATCCTTTTCGGGCATCGTGATATCCATCAGTACCAGGTCTGGCTTTAACTCGCTGTATTTGGAAACTGCGACCGCACCGTTTTCCGCTTCACCGGCTACTTCGTACCCGTTCTTCGTCAGGATGTCCTTGATCATCATGCGCATGAACGCCGCATCATCCACTACCAGTATCTTTGCCATATCCAATACACCTCTTTAATACATAGTCTGCCTGTTACAAAGCACTACGGATATATTACACCAAAAAAGAGCTTTTGTCTATCTTTTTTTTGACGTTTTTGATATACTGAACATGGAGGCCGGGCTTGCGGAACCTTATGCCGGCGGCCGGTATTTCCTGATAATATTGAGGAAAGGGGGCTTACGTTATGAAAGAAAAGCAGATCATCACCATCGGACGTCAGCTGGGAAGCGGTGGCCGGGAGATCGGCCGGAAACTCTCGGAAAAGCTGGGGATCCCGTTTTATGACCGTGCCCTGCTGGATGAGGCGGCAAAAAAGAGCGGCTACAGCCGGGAGATCTTTGAACGGCATGATGAAAAGCCGACCAACAGCTTTCTGTATGCTCTGGCCATGGGCATTTCAGGCTACGGGGCCTATCAGAAACCGCTGGCTCTGGAACTGTATCTGGCCCAGTTCAATACGATGCGGAAGCTGGCGGAGGAGGGGCCGGGGATCTTTCTGGGACGCTGCGCGGATTACGTGCTGGCGGATCATAAGGATGCGCTCCACATCTTCCTTCATGCGGATATGGATTTCCGCACCGGGAGGATCATGGAAAGGAACGGGGTGACGCGCCGGGAGGCGGAGTCGCTGTGCCTGCGCGGGGATAAGGACCGTGCGGCATATTACAATTACTATTCCGATCACGAGTGGGGAGACAGCCGGTATTATGACCTGTGTCTCAATACCGGAAAGCTCGGGATCGACAAGTGTCTGGAACTGATCATTTCATGTCTGTAAGCAGGAGGAGAAAAAGATGGCAGCTTACCCTACGCCGCATATCGCGGCAAGTCCCGAAGATTTTGCAAAGACCGTGCTGATGCCCGGGGATCCCTTACGCTCGAAGTTTATTGCGGAGAACTTCCTTACGGAAGCAAAGCTGATCAATAATGTACGCGGCATACAGGGCTATACCGGAACGTACGACGGCCACAGGGTCACGGTGATGGCCAGCGGCATGGGGATCCCTTCCATCGGGATCTACAGCTGGGAGCTTTTCAATATCTTCGGTGTGGAAAATATCATCCGGATCGGATCCGCCGGCTCCATCAACAATGATGTGAAGGTACGCGACCTGGTCTTTGCCATGGGTGCCTCCACAAATTCCAATTACGCCCGCCAGTTTGAGCTGCCCGGGACCTTTGCACCGGTGGCGGATTATACGCTCTTAAAGACGGCGGTCGCTCAGGCGGAAACGCTGAAGGCCTCCTATCATGTGGGAAATATCCTTTCTTCCGACACCTTCTACGATGCTCAGGAAGATGCCAACGAACGCTGGATCGCCATGGGCGTGCTGGCGATCGAGATGGAGACGGCGGGGCTTTATATGAACGCCGCCAAAGCAGGGAAGCGCGCTCTGGGAATGTTTACCGTATCGGACCATATCCTGAGCGGGGAGGCACTGTCGGCAGAGGAACGGCAGAACAGCTTTACCCAGATGATGGAAGTGGCGCTGAAGACGGCGGCCGCGATGGATTGACGCGGATGCATAGGGACGCCGCGGCTTTCATCACCGTGATCCGGGATAATAAGGAATGATCTGTTGCCCGGCTGCCGTCGGAAGATGGCAGAGGGTAACATAATATTGCGTTTTTATAATATTATATATACAAATACTTGTATTTTGACGGGCTTTTCGATATAATGGTCTGTGAAATTGTGTTTTACAATGTGTCCGGCTTTTTTTGCCGGCCTGTTATGCTATAGAATCGGACGCCAAAAGGATGGAGGTTACGCTGCAATGAAGGAACTGATGGTCATGTATCATCCTGTGAAGAAGGAGATACGTTTTTGCGGACGGTTTAAGGGGGCTTTTGTCGAGATCCCTTATGAGGAGTGCCCGAGGCTTCAGAAATACGGGCCCGGGACCGAATTCCTTCTGCAGAATCAGGGCAGCCGTTTCTTCGACGATATCTGGGAGCAGTTCGCCAAGGATAATGTAAATCTCACATTTAAAGGGACCAAGATCGATTATGAGGATCTTCAGAAGAAGATCCAGGATTATAATGACACAAAAGGGAAGCAGATCTTCAAGATCGTGGATTATATCGAGCTTCCCAGCGTGGACGAGATCTACGAGCAGATCCTGGAATTCTGCGACGAGACGATCGAGCAGTTTGACCAGCAGCTGACCAATAACGAGACCAAGCAGATGTTCCACAAACGCCGCGGACAGTTTGAGGAGCGGAAGGAAGCCCTGAACAGCAACGAGGTGAACCTCTGTCTGGTAGGTACCTATTCGGCCGGAAAGTCCACCTTCATCAATGCGATCATCGGTAAGCGCATCCTTCCCGAGAGCATCAATTCCGAAACGGCAAAGATGTTCAAGATCCGTAACGAGTCCATTCCTCGTGTGGCGTTCAGCGTACATACCACCAGGGATACACGCCCGGATTTTGTCCAGGTGCTCTGGAATGATGCCATCGGTCAGTTTGAAGTGCTGCGCGGCATCGGTACCTCGGAAGAGCATATCCGCAAACAGCTGGCCATCGAGGCAACGGCGGCAGCCGAGCTGGGACTGAAGCAGCATGAACAGCTCTGCAGGATACTGAAAAAACTGAACGACGTGCCCAACCATGAGCAGAAAGACGGTTCGGGCTATGTGAACGGCATCATCGAAGTGGGCTATCCCATTCCCATGTGCCGGAATATCAATTTCACCTTCTTTGATACGCCGGGAACGGATTCCAATTCCAGCGAGCATCTTCTGATCCTCAAGGAAGCACTGCAGCAGCAGACCAATTCCATCCTGATCGTGATCTATGAGCCGACCAAGATGGAAGGTACCGGTAATTCCGTTCTGTACAAGCTGATCGGCGGTTTCCGCGACAGCAAAAAGAATGAGAACGGCGTATCCATCGATCTGGACCGTTCCTTCCATGTGATCAACCAGGCCGACACCAAGTCCAGCAAGGATCTGAAGCTCCTCCGGAATAAAAAGGTGCTGGTGAGCCTGAAGGAAGAAGACAAGATCTACGGCGAGGAAGATATGGAGATCGATCTGGCCGGTGCAAGGCTTTTCTTTGCCTCTTCCAAGGCTGCCTATATCAGCAAGGCGATCGAGAGCAACGTGGATCTGGAGGACGAGCGTACCTGGCTGGCAAACCACAAGAACGAGATCAATAATGAGCCGACCCGCGATCCTTTCACGTCGAAACCGACCGATATCTCCTCGGACAGCGGCGTATTTTACCGCTATGATAAGCTTTCCGATGCGGATTTCGAGACCAAGCAGCTGATCTCGGACTGCGAGAAGGCAGCGGCAAACTGTGACGATTCCCTGGAAGGCGTGGTGCGCAGGATCTATGTGAATTCCGGTATGTACGCCATAGAGCAGGAGATCATCAAATATGCGCAGAAATATGCCCTGGCCGTGAAGGCAAAGGGACTGTATGACGGGATCGAAGGCCTGATCGATTTTGTGCGTGTCGACTATCAGGCGATCGAAAACCAGGCGCGTCTTTCCAAGGAACATATTGAAAAGAACATCGAGATCATGAAGACCAGCATGGTCCAGGATATCGAGAATGCCCACGAAGAGTTTGTGGCGAGGATCACCGACGATTCCCTTGAGACCCAGGTGGAAGAGATCAAGGATCTGGTCAAGGAGATCGAGAAGCGTCAGGAACTGGCCAGCCGCCAGGCGGATAAGATGCAATGGATCGCGCTGAAGCCGGAGATCTTTGAGAAAAAGAATACGATCATCATCAGCGAGCTGAACCGCTATCTGCAGGAGATCGATGATTATTACAAGCGCATACGCGGTAATATCCTGAATTCGCAGGTGCAGGAGCTGAAGAGCATCATCATCAAGAAGATCAAGGAATATAAAGGTATCGATGAAGAACTGATCCGCAGGATCGCCAATATTTCGGATACCGAGATCCCGCCTTCGGAGATCGTGGCCCTGAAGATGAATGACTACATCAATGAGCAGAAGGCCATCCTGATCTTTAATACGATGGATAAGAAAGCCTATAAGCGCGATCTGGAGCGTGCCTTCAATGCGCAGACCGTGGAACAGTTCATCGCCTACAAGGAAGAAGTGATCAAGGTGGCGCAGCAGCGTACGGCGCAGATGGTGGAAGAATTCCGCAACAATATCGATACCATCTCCGGCAGCCTGGAGCTTCTGATCAAGGACGAAAACAAGGCCATCGAGGAGCAGCAGAAGGCGAAAGCCGTGCTGGATATGATCGGTGCCAGGGATGAGGCCTTAAACCGCAGGATCTGGGCGGAAGACGAAGAGGAGAAGGCCGAGAAATAGTTTAAAGATCACCCCGGAAAAGGGGAGCAGGGAGAGCGGACACCGGGAGTATACGGGAGCGGATCCCGCGGGTGATATCGATAAATCGAGACAGACAAAAAAAGATCAGCGGCTTTGAAACCGCTGATCTTTTTGATTTTTCTTTGCTTTCGTTTAGTCCGGATTGGAGAAAGGTACACCGTCGGCGATGAACGCGAACTTGGTCGTGAATTTGATGACGTCGAAGGTGGGCGGGTGCGGGATCTCGATGGGCGGGATCGGCACAACCTTGTAGTTTGAGAAGGCAGGATACTGGTCGATATCCGCCATATAGGTGATGAAAGGATACTCACGTCCGTGAAGGATCAGGCATTCGCCCCGTTCCTTACTGAAGCGCTGCAGCTCGGTGACAGAGATCAGTTTTCTCTTTTCCGCACCGCCCGGACCCCAGGCATCGATCTCGCCGCAGAGGAAGCTCATCTCGTTCAGGAGGTCGCGCTCGCGGCTGGTCAGGAAGATCCAGTTGTCACAGTTACCTTTGATGGTATCGGCATCCTCGCCGTAGCGGCCCTTTAACTGGTGCAGGGACTGAACGACCAGATAGAAACGCATGTTACGGCTTCGGGCTGCGGATATCATGGAAGGCATATCCGGAACCTTCGGGATGTTACAGAACTCGTCCAGAACGAAGTTCACACGGACCGGAAGGGAAAGCGTAGCCTGACGCTGTGCCTCACCGATCAGGATCTCGTATACCTGCTTGATGAACATGGTCACCAGGAAGTGGCAGGTGGTCTTTTCATCGGGGACGATGACGTAAACGGCGGTCTTTTCATGGCCGAACATACGGATGTCGAAAGTGTTGTGGCAGAGCATGTCGGTCAGACGCTTGTTCAGGTTGAAGATGGAGACCATACCGTAAAGCACGCTCATGATGGAAGCGATGGTCTTTTCGTTTTCACCCAGCAGCGTACCCTTGAACAGCATACCGATGGTATTCTGGGTGCTCATCTTACCGGCCAGGGTCTTTAAGGATTCCAGAGCGGCCTGTGAACAGAGGGCAGTCAGCGAACGCATATTCACTGCGTTTTCCGCAGCGGCTGCTTCAAAGAGCAGATACATATTTGCGGTCAGCAGGGTCTCAGCCATCAGGGGATAGAGCAGGTCGGTGGTGTTTTCCTTCTGACGGGCGGAAAGCGTAGCCGCAAGGTCGTTGACCAGGTTGTTGGCTTCATCGCGGCGTCCGGTGCGGTAATACTCGTAAGGCAGTGCCAGGGGATCCCACATGTCGCCGTAACCGATATCACGGAAGTTCAGCACCACGGTTTTGTAGCCGTGTTCCTTTGCGAAACCGCCGGTACGTACATAAAGCTCTGCCTTGGGGTCGGTAACGACGAAAGACTCGCCCGCACGGATGAACATGTTCAGGGTGGGCATACAGAAGATACGCGTTTTCTTGGAACCGGTGGCACCGAAGATCAGCGTATGCGTATCACGGCCGTCCAGATAGGCCGTATGGCCGTCGCTCATGATGGGAACGCCGCCGATGGGATAGACGGGAGCGTCGATATCCACGCGGGTGGCGGACTGCTGGATCTCTTCGATGGTTGCCCAGCGGGTCGTACCCATATTACTCTTATATCTTGTATTTTTGATCTGACTGCTGCTCATGGAGGTCCTCCTCTTATTAAATATTTATATCTGAATAATTCCGCCTGCCTGTCTGTGCCTTGAGCTTATGCTATACGGCACCGGCGCTGCGCGGCTTCTTTAATAATTGAACTGTGCCGTAAATACGCGGGCATTGTTCTGGATCAGCTCGGTCACATAGATCGCATCTGGTGCGAAGGCGCTGATCATGCCCTTGGTCACGACTCCGTCATAAGGAGGCGTGGAAGTATATACGGAATAAACGATATCTGCGGCCAGACGGTCGAGCATATCATAACCGGCGAAATACTGGTCTTCACGCAGACGGTTCACGGAAGCGACGATCATCTGCTCGGCTTCGGGGTCGAGGTTCAGACCGAAAGCGGAGATCTCCTGACAGATATAATTGCAGAGATCCGTGGAATCCGGGAGCTTCATGGAGATCGGCTGGATGCGGAAGAAAAGCACCAGAAGCTGTGTCAGCTGTTCCACAGCCTGCGTGTTGTAATTCGGGATCTGGAAGATGTAGGTGATATCATCATCCATGGTGGCAAGATATTTCATGACATCGATGAAATGCGCATCTTCAAAATGGCCGGTCCACTCGCTCACATCGACGGAGAGCAGGCCGCGGTATTCGGAACGGAAGCCCGCAGCATCACGGATCTTTTCACCGATCTTTTCGATCTCGTGGCATTCCTTTTCGGCGGGAACATAATCCATGAAGTATTCCAGGCAACGTACATTGCCGTAGAATTCCAGAAGATTGCCGGAGCTGTACATGAAATTTGTCAAAAGGCTTAACAGATTTTCCCGATCCAGGCCGTTGTCGGAAGCCCATAAGAGATTCGGGAGGATCAATTTTGATTTCGCGTGAAATTTCTCCACGTTTTCGCTCAGCCGCTGCCAGGCTTCGATCACTTCCTTGAACTCGTCCAGACCGCGAAGAGCCATGATCTCTTTGTAGTACGCGTTTTGTGCCATTGAACTAACCACCTTTCCTGTTTTCTCTGTGCATTTTGTACAGATGTCACAACGATTATTATATCAGAAACTGTTCTCTTTTACTACGAAAAAGTGCTGTAAGATGGGATTTTTGGTAAAAATTCACAAAAGGATCAGGGCGTAATGGAAAAATCAGATACAGCGGCGCCTTTTTCGATCTCATCCGCCGTATGGACGGAGGAGCGGTAGACTACACCGTCATAACGGAATTCTCCGTTCTGTATGACCTGATTATAGATATCATGTCCGAGTCCGTCGTAATCCGAGCTTTTTGCATAGACCAGTATGGAGCGGATCACGGCCTTCACATAATCGGAAGAAGAGGCGTTTTCGCCCAGTTCGATCACGAGACTGTCACTTTTTCCTTCCGCGCCGGCAGTGGGACGGAAGGTGATGTTCAGATCCGTATTGCCGGTGTACAGCTTATATTCTTTTGCCTGCTCATTTTTGGCGAGCAGTATGCAGTTGTCGGCGGCCAGGGATTCGTTGAGCCTGTCGATCAGGGCCTGGCCGTTTAAGCTGCCGGAGGCAGGAGCGGCCGTCGGCGTGGGCGTTGACGCATCGGGAGCGTCTGTATCGGAAGAAGGCGTGGGAGCCTCGGGATTATTTATATGGATATCGGGTGTGAGTGTGGGAAGAGCGGGCGAAACTTCCGGCGTGGGTGTGGGAGTGCCGCTGTCCGGACGCAGAGGAGAGCCCTCGGGATATTCCAGAGTGCCGTTTTCGTACATCTCGGAATAAGTGCGGACCATATTACCGGAGATGGCGATCCGGGGGTCGTTTAAGCAGTCCCGGCAGATAAAGCGGGTCTTTCCCAGGATATCGAATTCCTTGCAGAATTTATTCTCACCGCAGAAATCGCAGACCTCACGGCCGCAGGCGGACAGGAAGAAAGCACACAGCAAAAAGAAAGGCAGCATTGCTGTCCGTACGGGAAGGCATCTGTTTTTTTTCCTGTTATCAGTTCTCTCCATATCCATATGTATTCTACCACGATTTCGGATAAAGGATAGTATTTTTTTGCCGGGATAATGAAAAAGGATCATCTGCTTCAGATGACCCTTTCCGCGTGCGCGACAGGATTCGAACCCACGACCTTCTGGTCCGTAGCCAGACGCTCTATCCAGCTGAGCTACGCGCACATGACATTCGGCTTTCGCTGACGTCCAGATGAAAAGATACCACATTAAAAAAGAAAAGTCAAGAAATTATTCGGCCGCTCGTAAATTCTTCTCATAGACGAAAAATGGAAAGTGTAGTATATTAGGAACTGCCCCGGAAAACGGGGATCATCTGGTAACAGAGCATTTTGAACGGAGATATTTATGGACGGACATTACGGGAACGGAGTCCCCTCGGGGGCAAGGACAGGTATACGGGCAACGGAAAATATGGGACCGGGCATGCCGCAGAACATGGGTATGGGAGTGCAGTATCCCGGAGCAGCCCAGGGGCAGCCTGCAGGCCAGGGGATGGGAGCTTACGGCCGGGGCATGAATCCGCCGGGGATGAATCCGGGCTACGGTCAGGCAGTGAATCCTGCGGCAATGAATCCGGGCTACGGTCAGGCAGTGAATCCTGCCGGAATGAATCCGGGCTACGCTCAGGCAGTGAATCCTGCCGGAATGAATCCGGGCTACGGTCAGGCAGTGAATCCTGCCGGAATGAATCCGGGCTACGCTCAGGCAGCAAATCCTGCGGCAATGAATCCGGGCTACGCTCAGGCAGCAAATCCTGCCGGAATGAATCCGGGCTACGCCCGGCCGGGAAATCCGTCAGGATCGTCAGGAACCCTTCTGCTGGGGCATATGCAGGGATCTCCGGCGGCAAACGCTTCCGCACAGCCGGGAAATACGGCATTTAAGCCGGCCGGGGCTGAGCCGGGGAAAGCTGTGCCGCCGATGCCGGCAGCCGGAAAGCCTGTGCTGGCCGATACGGCTGGCGCAGCAACCGTAAAGAATAAGAGCAATAAAGGACTGATCATCTTTCTGCTGATCCTGCTTGGGGTGCTTCTGGCCGGCGGCGTTGTGGCACTTGTGATCCTCATGGGAGGCAATAAAGAGATACTGCCTGCCAAAACCTCGGCCTCGATCGCAGTGGGGGAGGAACTTGCCATAAGGATCGACAATTTCGATGACGAGCTTTCGGATGTCCGCCTGAATTATGAATCTGCCGATACGAAGATCGTGACGATCGTCCGTGAATTTGATGATGCATTTATCATCAAAGGTGTGGCAGAAGGCGAAACGGAACTGACGATCAGCGGTTCCGGCTGCAAGTCCGTGAAGATACCGGTAACGGTCCGGGGAGAGGGAGATTCGGAAAATGAATAAATCGGCGATAGAGATCGAGCGCTGTTTTATCAGTGCCATAGATGCCGCGCAGGAATATGTGGACTATAACGAGTGGACCATCGATCCGGATGGCGAGATCTATCAGTACATCCTGCAGCTTTTTGCACATAATTACGATTCTGTCAGCGCGAGATCCGCAAATTTTGCGGAGGATTCCTTTCTGGCCGGAGTCGTTCCCGACGATCCGGAGCTCTTTGATGCTTTTGTGGATGTGATCAGCGATGAGATGCACGAACTGCTGAAGGAGGCCTACGGCCTGCAGCCCGGCAGCGGACTTTATGTCTATGCGACCGTGGAGGAACAGCCCATCGTGGCATTCTTCAAGCTGAATTACCAGAGCCGATTTACCTGTGCACAGAGTGACGGAAAGGTGGTATGGAAGAAAGACCGCCGTCTTCTGCCTGCCCATACGCAGAAGGAATATGATTATTTCTTTATTAATGTATATGAGCGCCGTGTATGGATGTCCGATATGCGATGCATGATCGGAGGCGAGAGCGTCTGTTATATGGCGGAGCGTATCCTGAAGGTGGACCTGAAGCGCTCGGAAAAAGAGACGGTACAGACTTTTCAGGAGGCAGTGATCGATACGATCAGAGAATGTTATGAGGATGAGGCCCCGAAAAAGCTTTTCGAATACCGCCGTGAAGTATCGGAGGATGCGGGCAGCCGCGGTGAGATCAATCCGGTAAGGATCCCGCAGCGTGTGTTTGCCGATAATCCGAAAGCACAGGAACGCTATGAAGAACGGAGCCGGGAGATGGAGCTGAAGGATACGCCCCTGCCCGTCAGCCCGAAGACCACGAGGAGTCTTAAGAAAAAACAGCGTATCGTCACGGAGAACGGGATCGAGATCCTGGTACCCGTGGATCTGCTTGAAGACAAGAACATCTTTGATTTTCATCAGGAAAACGGCATGGTGAGCATCACGATCCATGACGTGAACGGCAGTCTGAAATAAGGAGGAGGCTATGATCGTCAGCGGGAAAGCAAAGCGTGCCACGGAGGATCCCGGAGCTCTCCGGAAGATCTCGGACGGGGCGCAGCAGTGGCTGGAGAAGTTTAAAGACAAACCTGTCCTGGGGGATACGGCCCGGGATCTGTGTGATATGATCGATCTCGTTAACGATTATGCGGAGGGGAATTACCGCGAGATCCCGAAACTCTTTCTTGCGGCGATCGTGACGGCACTGATCTATGTGGTCAGTCCCATCGATCTGCTTCCGGGCTTTCTCGATGATGTGCTGGTCGTAGGCTTTATCATGGACAAGGGTGTCGGAGGCGAACTTAAAAAGTACAGAGAATGGAAAAAAAATAAAATTTAGCAAATATTGCTATTCATCTTGTTATTTCTTGCGGAATTTTGTATAATACCAATCGTACGGGCGAGGATCTGCCCGGAAACATGATCAAAACCACATAAAAAAGGAGAAAGACGTATGAAATTCGGTACCTTTGATGACGCCAGACGGGAGTATGTCATCACGACCCCCAGGACGCCCTACCCCTGGATCAATTATCTCGGGACCCAGGGCTTTTTTTCACTGATCTCCAATACTGCCGGAGGTTACTCATTCTATAAGGATGCGCGTCTCCGCAGGATCACGCGTTATCGCTACAACAACGTTCCGATCGATATGGGCGGACGTTATTTCTACATTAATGAAAACGGTACCGTATGGAACCCCGGCTGGTCACCGGTCAAGACGGAGCTGGATGCTTATGAATGCCGCCACGGTATGGGCTATACCGTGATCTGCGGTAAGAAGAACGATCTGAAGGCGGAACTGACCTTCTTTGTTCCCCAGGATTACGACGGGGAAGTGCAGCAGCTGGTCCTTACCAATGAGGGGAGTGCGGAAAAGAGCTTTTCTCTCTTCTCCTTTGCGGAGTGGTGCCTCTGGGATGCACAGGACGATTCCAACAACTTCCAGCGTAATTTCTCCACCGGCCGTGTGGAGGTCGACGGCTCGGTGATCTATCACAAGACGGAATACCGCGACCGCCGCAATCACTATGCTTTTTATTCCGTAAATGACAGCATTGACGGATACGATACCGACCGCGATGCCTTCATCGGACTTTACAACGGGTTCAATAATCCCGAGGCAGTTCTGGCCGGAAAAGCCACCGACTCTTTCGCGGACGGCTGGGCACCGATCGCTTCCCATTTCAAGAAGATCACACTGAAGCCCGGCGAGAGCAAGACGCTGGTATTTGTTCTCGGTTATGTGGAGATGCCGGCGGATCAGAAGTTTGAGGCCGACGGGAAGACCATCAACAAGGTGAAGGCAAAGGAGATGATCGCAAAGTACGATACTCCCGAGAAATTTGCCGACGGAATGAAAGAGCTCCGTGCATACTGGGATAAGCTCCTGGGCATCCTCAGTGTGGATACGCCGGACGACAAGGTGAACCGTATGGTCAATATCTGGAACCAGTACCAGTGCATGGTCACCTTTAACCTTTCCCGTTCAGCGTCCTATTTTGAATCCGGCATCGGCCGCGGCATGGGCTTCCGTGATTCCAACCAGGATATCCTGGGCTTCGTGCATCAGATCCCGGACCGTGCAAAGGAGCGCATCATCGACATCGCATCCACGCAGTTCCCGGACGGCGGCTGCTATCACCAGTACCAGCCCCTTACCAAGAAGGGCAATGCGGATATCGGCGGCGATTTCTCCGACGATCCCCTCTGGCTCATCCTTTCCGTTTCCGCTTATATCAAGGAGACCGGTGACTGGACGATCCTGGACGAGATGGTACCTTATGATAATGATATGTCCGTAGCGCAGACCATGCTTGAGCACCTGAAGGTTTCCTTCTATCATATCGTAAAGAATCTGGGGCCTCACGGTCTGCCTCTGGCCATGCGCGCCGACTGGAACGATTGCATCAACCTGTCCTGTTTCTCCGACACGCCGGGTGAGTCCTTCCAGACCTATACCAATCCGAAGTTTGCAGCAGAGGGAGGCTATTCCAAGACGGCGGAGTCCGTTATGGTAGCGGCGCTCTTCACCTATACCGGTCCCAACTATGTGGCGATCCTGAAGCACCTCGGGAAAGATGATGAGGCGGCAGCGGCACAGGCCGAGATCGACAAGATGAAGAAGAATATGATGGAATCCGCCTGGGACGGCGACTGGTTCCTGCGTGCCTATGATGCCAACGGCGAGAAGATGGGATCGAAAGAATGTGAGGAAGGCCAGATCTTCATCGAGCCCCAGGGCTTTGCCATCATGTCGGATGTGGGCAAAGAGCAGGGAACTGTGGAAAAGACCCTGGCAGCCATTGACGAGCGCCTGAACACGCAGTACGGTCTCGTGCTCAATAATCCCGCATTCTCGAAGTATTATATCCAGTACGGTGAGATCTCGACCTATCCGGGCGGCTATAAGGAGAACGCCGGTATCTTCACCCATAACAATGCCTGGATCATTTGTGCTGCGGCTTATGCCGGCAAGGGCGACCAGGCCTTTAAGTACTATTCTGAGATCGCTCCGGCCTTTACCGAAGAGACCTCCGATATCCATAAGACGGAACCCTATGTATACGGGCAGATGATCGGCGGCAAGGATGCCGGTTCCGATATCGGCCGTACCGGCAAGAACTTCGGTCAGGGCAAGAACTCCTGGCTTACGGGTACGGCAGCCTGGAATATGGTGGCGATCTCCCAGTACATCCTGGGCGTGCAGCCGGATTTCGACGGCCTGCGCATCGATCCTTCCATTCCTTCCGCATGGGACGGCCTGAAGGCTTCCAGACAGTTCCGTAACGCGACCTACGATATCCGCGTGAGCAATCCTTCCCACGTATGCAAGGGCATCAAGAGCGTCAGCGTGGACGGCACTGCCATCGAAGGCAATCTGATCCCCGCCTACGGCGACGGAAAGACCCATGTGGTGGAAGTGGTGATGGGCTGAGACTGAACAGTAAAAATGCTTGAGATCCGCGGCTTTACGGCCGCGGATCTTTTTTTGCAGACGGTGCTTTTGGTGTCACCTCCCTTGACATTCTGCTGCATTACGGGTAAAATCTTGTCGGTATTGATCCCGGAGCGGCAAAAGCCGTGAAAGGACAGCTGCAAGGCAGAAAGTATGTGTAAGAGATATGCAGGAAATAAAAGGATAGGGAAGATCGTTTCGTCGGCAGTGTGCATCACGGCACTCCTGGCTGTTTTTTCGGTGCTTCTTTTCCTGCTGGCAGAATCGGGGCATGTGTGCGATGACGACGACTGCCCGGTCTGTGCCTGCATGCAGATGTGTGAGGAGCAGCTGCATCGTCTGGCGGGGAGTCTGCCGGAGGCGTCTCTCTGTTTTGTGATGTTTTTCTGTGCGCTTATCTTTGTTGCTCTGTTTCAGCAGTTCCTGACCAGGGATACACCGGTCCTTCGTAAGGTACGTCTGAATAATTAAGCAATTCTGCCATTATTTCGGTTTATTGTTCTCGTATATTAATCTGAGTACAAAATCTGCAGGGGGATATCCCTGAAAAAGAGGATGTGGCCATTGCGCCGCATTCCGTAAAAGTATGGAGGAAAATAAAAGATGAAAAAGAAACTGATCACTTTATTCTGTATGATGCTTGCGTTCGGGCTGCTGACTGCCTGCGGCGATGATTCCGAGAACGGGAAGTACAAGGTTGTGACTACGATCTTTCCGGTCTACGACTGGACAAAGAATATCGCAGGCAAAGAGGATGTGGGCGTATCACTGCTCATGAACAGCGGGGTGGATCTGCACAGCTATCAGCCGTCGGCGGATGATATCGCAAAGATCTCTTCCTGCGATGTGTTTATCTATGTGGGCGGAGAATCGGACGCCTGGGTTGATGATGCGCTGAAACAGGCGACAAATAAGGATATGATCGTCATCAATCTTATGGATTCCCTCGGAAGCGGCGTAAAGGAAGAAGAAATGGTGGAAGGCATGGAGCCGGAAGAAGAGGAAGAAGATGAGGAAGATGTAGAAGAGGCGGATGAGGAAGAAGATGATGAACCCGAATATGACGAGCATGTCTGGCTTTCCCTTCAGAATGCCATGATCTTCTGCGACGATATCCTGGCTGCGCTGGAAACGGTCGATCCCGAGCATGCGGAAGCCTATGAGAGCAATGCGGAGGCTTATTACGAGAAACTCGATGAGCTCGACAGCAGGTATTATGATGTGATCGGGGAAGCGGAGAACGATACGCTTGTTTTTGCGGACCGCTTTCCGTTCCGCTATCTGACAGACGACTATGGTCTTGAGTATTATGCTGCCTTTGCCGGCTGTTCCGCAGAAACGGAGGCCAGTTTCGACACGATCGTATTTCTGGCAAAGAAAGCGGATGAACTGGGAACAAAAACGATCCTGACCATCGAGAGCGGAGACCAGAAGATCGCAAAGACCGTCATTGATAACATGCAGACAAAGGATGTGAAGATCGTAGCGCTGGATTCCCTGCAGTCCGCGACATCAAAATCGGGTACAAGCTATCTGAAAGTGATGGAAGAAAACCTTAAGGTGATCGAGCAGGCATTGAAATAAGAAGCAATTATCAGAACGCCGGCAGTGTCTGCAGCTGCCGATGCTTTTCAGGTACTGCCGGCCGGAGGGAAGATATGGAACTGATCCGGGCAGAGCATCTGTCTCTTGGATATGATTCACATAATATCATAGAAGATCTGAATTTCTCCGTGAATGAGGGAGATTATCTTTGTATTGTCGGTGAGAACGGGGCAGGAAAGAGCACGCTCATGAAGACGCTCCTGAAGCTGCTGGCGCCGACCGGCGGACAGATCCGTTTTGATGGTCTTAAGAAGAACGAGATCGGTTATCTGCCACAGCAGACGCAGGTGCAAAAGGATTTTCCGGCATCCGTCTATGAGATCGTTCTTTCGGGCTGCCAGGCACATTGCGGCCTGCGTCCGTTTTATAACAGGGAAGAAAAAAAACGTGCACTGGAGAATATGGAGAAGCTGGAATTGACGGATCTGCGGAATCGCTGCTACCGTGAGCTTTCGGGAGGCCAGCAGCAAAGGGTACTGCTTGCCAGGGCACTTTGTGCCACACGGAAGATCCTCTTGCTGGATGAACCGGTTTCCGGTCTGGATCCGAAAGTGACTGTCGAGATGTATGAGCTGATCGCCGGGCTTAACGCCGACGGCATCACCGTGATCATGATCACGCATGATATATCGGCGGCCCTTCGTTATGCCAGCCATATCCTGCATATCGGCGAGGATATCTTTTTCGGGACCCGTGATGAATATGCAAAAAGTCCCGTGGGAAGATATTTTACGGAAAAGATGGGAGGGCAGGCATTATGATCGACAAGCTCGTCCTGTACCTGCAGATGCCCATGGTACATTATGCGCTGATCGTCGGGGTGCTGATCGCGCTTTGTTCCTCTCTCCTGGGAGTGCACCTTGTACTGAAACGTTTTTCATTTATCGGTGACGGCCTGTCGCATGTGGCCTTTGGCGTGATGGCCATCGCTTCGGTGCTGCAGCTGTCCAACGATATGCTGCTGGTGATGCCGGTGACCGTGATCTGCGCAGTATTGCTCCTGCGCACCGGTCAGAATACAAAGATCAAAGGAGACGCGGCGATCGCCATGATCTCTGTGGGGGCCCTGGCCTTCGGTTATCTGATCATGAATATCTTTCCGACCTCTTCCAATCTGTCCGGCGATGTATGCAGCACCCTTTTCGGTTCTACTTCGATACTCACACTGACTGCAGGAGAGGTATGGCTCTGCATCGTGCTGTCCGCTGTCGTGGTACTGGTCTTTGTGCTCTTTTACAACAAGATCTTTGCAATTACCTTTGATGAGGATTTTGCCAGGGCCAGCGGTACCGAAGCAAGGCTTTATAACCTGATCATAGCCGTTATCACGGCAGTGATCATTGTGCTGGCAATGAACCTCGTAGGCTCGCTGCTGATCTCGGCACTGGTGATCTTCCCGGCGCTGTCGGCAATGCGGCTGTTCAGGAACTTTCTTTCGGTCACTGTATGTTCGGCGGTGCTTTCCGTATTCTGTGCGCTGGCCGGACTGATCATTTCCATACTTGCGGGGACGCCGGTAGGCTCAACGATCGTAGCCGTGGACGCCTTTGCATTTCTGGTCTGCTGGGTGCTTGGAAATGTGATAAAAAGGAGAAATTGATGAAATATAAAATCCTGACTTTATTTACGGCAATATCTTTTTTGGGCCTTTCGGCCTGCGGAACTGAAGCAGCCGGACCGCGTACCGGGGGTGGCACGCAGAGCGTATCGGATGTGCTGGAAGCCGGAATGCAGGAAGAAAAGAAAGGGACCATCAGTACTCCGGATGCGACCTCTACGCCGACGCCGATGCCTTCTGCGGACGCTGCCGATGGACAGGCAGAGGGAGAAGCTTCCGGGACGGCTGCAGAGGGGGTTGATGTTGATCTTACCATTATGTCAGCGACCATGGTCTATTCGGAAGTTTATAACATGATGTACACGCCGGAAGAATATGTGGGGAAGCGTGTGCGTATGGAAGGAACCTACAGCTTTTTCCATGACGAAGAAAGCGGCATGGATTATTACGCCTGCGTCATACAGGATGCCACGGCCTGCTGTGCCCAGGGCCTCGAATTTGTGCCGCTGAACCCAGAGAAATGTCCCGAAGAAGGCGGGATGGTGACCGTAGAGGGTACCTTTGCAACCTATATCGAAGGGGATTACACTTACTGTACACTTCGGGAGGCGACGGTGCTGTAACGACGGCACTGAGGCAGCACATAACAGATCTCACCGGTATGGAGCAGGACATATAAAAGACCGGAACATATAAAAGCCCGGAACATATAAAAGCCCGGAACATATAAAAGCTCGGAACATATAAAAGCCCGGAACATATAAAAGCCCGGAACATGTATTCATACAGCCGGGGACAGAGACAGATCTCCTGAGAGGTCTGTTTTTTTTGCAGGTTTACAATAATCTATTATGAGAGACACTGCCCAGAGAAAGAGTGTGGTTAACATAAAACATTTACGCAAAATATCCGAATCAAAGTGATCCGGGGTGACATAAGAGTTTTGTGTGAATGAATTAAGTGCAGAATATATAAATTATAAAAATACAATATTTATGCCGGCTTCGATAAAAATGACCAAGGCAAACAATTGACATAAAATGTGATATTTTCATTAATTCAATTGAAATAATCCAGGGAAAAAACATAGTTGAAAATGAATTGCATTGACATAGAATAGTTAACATAACTCAGACGGTTTACATAAAACAAAAGGTCTTATAAAGGGGATGGGTTGACATAAATTATTTACGTAAAGGACATTCTTATGTAAATGTGTTGAAACATATGTTCGGATATGTTATGCTTATATACTATGGAAGAGCTGCTCGAAAAATATGAACATTTTGAGATCCGCCTCTCGGTCCGGGAGCTGGTGGAGTTTATGTTCCGTTCCGGCGACATCGACAACCGGCGCGGTACCTCACCCGAACGTGCCATGCAGGAAGGCAGCCGTCTGCACCGGATGATCCAGAAGAGCATGGGAGCCGGATATGAAGCGGAGGTCCCTCTCCGTTACAGTTATGTGGGGGAACATTGCACGATTTTTCTGGACGGGAGAGCGGACGGTATCATAAATGAAAGTATCGCCGTCGAAGCACAGAACCGTATCTCCGGCAATCAGCTCTCATTTAATCAATACTATACAAATGAGGAATATCCTCAGATCACGATCGATGAGATCAAATGTGTTGCACGACGGCTCGATCGGATCAGTTCGCCGCTGCCGGTTCATCTGGCACAGGCTAAGGTGTATGCCTTCATTTATGCAAAGCAGAAGGAATTGCCTTCGATACGTATAAGGATGACTTACTGTAATATAGAGACTGAAGATTTGAAATACTTCATCGACGAGTTTTCCTTTGCACAGATCGAGGAGTGGTTCGGGCGTTTAATGCAGGATTATATGAAATGGGCGGAGCGGCAGAGGGAGTGGCTTATACAGCGCCAGAGCAGTATACAGAGCCTCGAATTTCCCTTTGTTTACCGCAAGGGTCAACGCGAATTGGCAGCCCAGGTATACCGTACCGTAAGGGAGGGGCGAAAGCTGTTTCTGGAGGCTCCCACAGGCGTTGGCAAGACCCTGACGACATTGTTCCCTGCGGTCAAATCCATGGGGGCGGATCTGACAGAAAAGGTATTCTACCTCACGGCCAAGACCATCACCAGGTCGGTAGCGGGGGATGCGATCGAACTTTTACGCCAAAAAGGGCTGAAGATCAAGAGTGTGGTGATCACAGCGAAGGAAAAGGTCTGTTTAAATGATAAATGTGAATGTAACCCGGACAATTGCCCCTATGCAAAGGGGCATTATGACCGGATCAATGATGCGGTTTTCCACAGTATCATGACTTATGACAACTTAGACCGGGAAACGATAACGTTGACTGCGCGCCAGTACCAGGTGTGTCCGTTTGAATTAAGCCTCGACCTAAGTTTGTTATGCGATATATTAATATGCGATTATAATTACGTTTTCGATCCCCATGTCTCTCTGAAGCGCTATTTTGCCGATGGTGTTCACGGAGACTATGTTTTTCTTGTGGATGAAGCGCATAACCTTGTGGATAGAGGCCGGGATATGTACAGTGCCGTGCTGAAAAAAGAGGACTTTCTTGCGGTAAAAAGGCAGATCAATGCTGCTTCGGAGCAGCTTTCCGGAAAGAAGACGAAACGTGTGCGCGGCATGCAGCACGTGCCTGCGATGATACGCGGCCTGGAACGCTGTAACCGCGATCTGCTGCAGCTGAAGAGGGAGTGCAGCGGCTTTCGCGTGCTGGAGGAGATCGACACCTTTGCGGGTCAGGTACAGGGCCTGTACACTGCGATGACAAAGTTTATGGACGAAGAGGAAAACACTGGAATGCGGGAGCCTCTTCTGGAGTTTTATTTTGCTCTTGCCCACTTCCTTCTGATCTATGAGAAGCTGGATGAGAATTATCGCATTTACACAGAACAGACGGAGAATAGTGGATTTTGTTTAAAACTTTTATGCGTCAACCCTGCGAAAAATCTTTCGGAGTGCATGGAAAAGGGCAGGGCAGGAGTCCTTTTTTCCGCGACCCTGCTGCCTATATCCTATTATAAGAAACTGCTGGGCGCAGCTCCGGAGGACGCTGCCGTATATGCTGAATCCTCATTTGACCGGGAACGTCTCGGGGTCTTCGTCGGCCGTGATGTGACCAGCCGGTACAAGCGGAGAAACGAAGATACCTACTACCGGATCGCCTCCTATATCGACCGGGCTATCTCCGGAAGGGAGGGTAAATACCTGATCTTTTTCCCTTCATATTTATTTATGAACAATGTTATCGACAGTTTCCAAAGACATTTTCACAAAGAAGACAGGGATGAGATGCTGATCCAGCAGGAAAGGATGTCGGAAGAGGATCGTGAAGCATTTCTTGCCAGGTTTACGCGGAAAGAACTTATCCCCATGGACAATTTGTTTAAAACTATGTCGATAACTCCGCCGACTCTACTCGGCTTCTGTGTACTGGGAGGGATCTTTTCCGAAGGCATTGATCTGAAGGAGGATGCCCTGATCGGGAGCATCATCGTGGGTGTCGGCTTTCCGCAGATCTGCAATGAGAGGGAGATCATCCGGGATTATTTCGAAGAAAACGGTTTTGATTATGCTTACCGTTTTCCGGGGATGAACAAGGTGCTGCAGGCGGCCGGCCGTGTGATACGGACGGAGAGGGATAAGGGTGTGGTGCTGCTTCTGGATGAGAGGTTTACGGACAATTCCTATCAGCGGATGTTCCCGCGGGAGTGGAAGGGCTATACGGTCACCGGTCTGTCCGGTATCGCGGACGGGCTGGAAAGTTTCTGGGAGAAGGACTAGCTCCGTTTGTGTTTTTTCTTGCAAACGCATTCAAAATAGGATAAACTATCCTTTATATGACTTATTGAACGCAGGCTGGGAATACGTCCGAAAAGTCTTTACTTAATTAACGGTTCGGGAGGACGAATTTATGTGGGCTTACGACAGTGTGTTTTATCAGATCTACCCGCTCGGTTTCTGCGGAGCGCCGTTTGAAAATGACGGTGTGGCGCAGTCCAGGATCCTGAAGGTGAAGGAGTGGATCCCGCATATAAAGAAGCTGGGATGCAATGCCGTTTATTTTTCGCCGGTATTCGAGTCGGATACCCATGGTTACAATACCAGGGATTACAGCCGCATCGATACCCGGCTGGGGACGAATGCTGACTTTAAAGAGGTCTGCGACGCGCTGCATGCGGAAGGCATACGCGTGGTGCTGGACGGTGTGTTCAATCATGTGGGCAGAGGTTTCCCTGCATTTCAGGATGTGCTTAAGAATCGTGAGAATTCTCCTTACACGGGCTGGTTTTCGCGTATCGATTTCGGCGGGAATTCCTGCTATAACGACGGTCTCTGGTACGAGGGCTGGGAAGGCAATTTTGATCTGGTGAAGCTCAACCTTCGCAATGAAGATGTGATCGCACATATCTTCCGTGCGGTGGAGGGCTGGATCAATGAGTTTGATATCGACGGGATCCGTCTGGATGTGGCTTACTGCCTTGACCGGGATTTCCTGAGAAGGCTGCGGGAATTCACCGATTCCAAAAAGGAAGATTTCTTCCTGCTCGGCGAGGTGCTCCACGGAGAATACGGGCGCATGCTGAATGAGATGCATCTTCATTCGCTGACCAATTACCAGTGCTATAAAGGGCTCCATTCCGCATTTAATTCGTCCAATATGTTCGAGATCATCCATTCGCTGCTGCGGCTCTTCGGACCCGAGGACTGGACGGTATGCAGAGGAGCACATCTTCTGTCCTTTGCGGATAATCACGATGTGAGCCGTATCGCTTCGATCCTGCAGGATGAGAACTGCCTGCCGCTGGTCTATGCCATGGTCTTCGGCATGCCGGGCATCCCCTGTGTATATTACGGAAGCGAATGGGGAGCAAAGGCGGATAAGAGTCAGGGCGATCCGGCGCTCCGTCCCTGCTTTGACGAGCCGAAGTGGACGGCGCTGACCGACTGGATCTCGCGCCTGGCTGAGGCAAAGAAAAAGAGCAGGGCGCTGAATCACGGCGGTATGCGCAGTGTTTTATTACAGAACAAACAGTGTATCTTTGAAAGAAAGTGCGACGGTGAACGCGTGCTGGTTGCCATCAATATGGACAGCAATCCCTACACGGCACATTTTGATGCCGGCTGCGGGCAGGCAACGGATCTGATCACGGGAGCACTTCATGATTTCGGCGGAGGATCCGAGCTTCCGCCCTATAGCGCAGCATTCTGGCTGATGGAAAGGTAAGGAGGAATTATGAGCAGAGAACTGGCGAAAACCTATGACCCCGCCGGCATTGAAGACCGGCTGTATCAGAAATGGCTTGACAAAAAGTATTTCCATGCGGAAGTCGATGAAACGAAAAAGCCGTTTACCATTGTGATCCCGCCCCCCAATATCACGGGACAGCTGCATATGGGACACGCGCTGGACGAGACCATGCAGGACATCCTGATCCGCTTCAAGAGGATGCAGGGTTACAATGCCCTCTGGCAGCCGGGGACGGATCATGCTTCCATCGCAACGGAAGTCCGGATCATCAATAAGCTGAAAGAGGAAGGCATAAATAAGGAAGATCTCGGCCGCGAAGGTTTCCTGGAACGCGCCTGGGCCTGGAAAAAGGAATACGGCGGGACGATCGTGAACCAGCTGAAGAAGCTGGGCAGTTCCTGTGACTGGGACCGCGAGCGTTTTACCATGGACGAGGGCTGCAACCGTGCCGTGAAGGAAGTCTTTGTCAAGATGTACGAGAAAGGTTATATCTACAAAGGCTCCCGCATCATCAACTGGTGTCCGGTATGTAATACCTCCATATCCGATGCGGAAGTGGAATATGAGGAACAGGCCGGCCATTTCTGGCACATCCGTTATCCGGTGCTGAACGAGGACGGGAGCGAGAGCGGTGAATATCTGGAATTTGCAACGACCCGGCCCGAAACGATGCTGGGCGATACCGCAGTGGCCGTTCATCCCGAGGATGAGCGTTACCGTCATCTGATCGGAAAAGAGCTGATGCTGCCGCTGATGAACAGGAAGATCCCCGTGATCGCGGATGAATATGTGGATCGCGAGTTCGGTACGGGTGTGGTGAAGATCACCCCGGGACACGACCCCAACGACTTTGAAGTAGGCAAGCGCCATGACCTGCCGGTGATCAACATCATGAACGATGATGCCACCATCAACGCCAACGGCGGGAAGTTTGAAGGAATGGACCGCTACGAGGCGAGAAAAGCCATCGTTAAGGAACTGGAAGAAATGGGGCTCCTTGTCGGGATCGAGGACCATGTACATAATGTAGGAACCCATGACCGCTGCGGGACCACCGTGGAGCCCATGGTGAAGGCACAGTGGTTCGTGCGCATGGACGAGCTGATCAAGCCGGCGCAGCAGGCGGTAAAAAAGGGTGAGATCCGTCTGGTGCCCGAGAGCATGCAGAAGAATTACTTCAACTGGACAGACAATATCCGTGACTGGTGCATCTCGCGCCAGCTCTGGTGGGGACACCGTATCCCTGCCTGGTACTGTGCGGACTGCGGCGAGACCGTGGTGTCGAGGACGGATCCCGAGTGCTGCCCGAAATGCGGCAGCAGGAAGCTTTCGCAGGATCCGGATACGCTGGATACCTGGTTCTCTTCGGCACTGTGGCCTTTCTCAACCCTGGGCTGGCCGGATGATACACCGGAGCTCCGTTATTTCTATCCGACGGATGTGCTGGTGACCGGTTATGACATCATCTTCTTCTGGGTCATCCGCATGATCTTTTCCGGCTATGAGCAGATGGGTGAGAAACCTTTCCATACCGTGCTTTTCCACGGTCTGGTACGTGACGCCCAGGGGCGGAAGATGAGCAAGAGCCTCGGGAACGGTATCGATCCCCTGGAGATCATCGCAAAATACGGCGCCGATGCACTGCGGCTTACGCTGGTGACCGGAAACGCCCCCGGAAACGACATGCGTTTCTACTATGAAAAAGTGGAGGCTAACCGGAATTTCGCCAACAAGATCTGGAACGCTTCCCGTTTCATCATGATGAACCTCGGTGAGACAGCTCCCACGAAGCCCGCGCAGGAAGAACTGGCACCTGCCGACCGCTGGATCATCTCCAAGGCCAACAGCCTGGTGCGCGATGTGACGGAGAATATGGAGAAATACGAACTGGGTGTTGCGGTCCAGAAGATCTATGACTTTATCTGGGATGAGTTCTGCGACTGGTACATCGAGATGGTGAAGCCCCGTCTTTATGAAAAGGAAGATGCGGCAAGCAGGAATGCTGCGCTTTACACATTAAAGAGCGTGCTCATCGATGCGCTGAAGCTCCTGCATCCTTATATGCCGTTCGTGACCGAGGAGATCTTCTGTACGCTCCAGGACGAAGAGGAATCCATCATGGTCAGCTCCTGGCCGCTTTATACGGAAAGCAAGAACTATCCCGAAGAGGAGCATGCCATCGAGACCGTAAAAGAAGCCATCCGCGGCATCCGTAATGCAAGAACGGGACTGAACGTTCCGCCTTCAAAGAAGGCACAGGTCTTTGTCGTGAGCGCACTGGAGGAGAAGCGCAGCATCTTTGAAAAGAACCGTGATTTCTTCCGCGTACTCGCATATGCATCTGAGGTGCATATACAGGAGGATAAGAGCGGGATCGGAGAGGATGCGGTTTCCGTAGTGATCGCAGATGTGAACATCTACCTGCCTCTGGGTGAGCTTGTGGATATCGAAAAGGAAGCGGAGCGTCTGAAGAAGGAAGAGGAAAGGCTGCTTGGCGAACTGAAGCGCGTGGACGGCATGCTGTCCAATGAAAAATTCCTTGCAAAGGCTCCCGAGAGCAAGCTGGCCGAAGAGCGCGCCAAGAAGGAAAAATACAGCCGTATGCTGGAACAGGTGCGCGAGCAGATCAGCCATCTTTCCGGGAAATAGTTTACATGATGTTAAGGCCAATTGTTTTTTATTCACTTTAGATGAGCTTTTGACCCTGGCATCATTTACATAAAATATAGATTGATTTTTGTCCTTTGATTATGTATTATAAAAAGCGGACAGTTCTGGCCGGTGTTTTTTGTACGGCAGACTGACAAAGGGGAAAAAGATGATCGTATTTGAAGAAGAATTGAAGAAATTTCATAAAAGCCTGGAAGTCGATGACGTTCAGGAGACGTTGAACAAGGAAGACCTCTCGGACATGATGGATATACTTCTGAATATGTCCGAGAACTATGATCAGGCAACAGTCATAAATAACCAACAGGGGTGATAAGGCGTGGACTGCTATTTATGCGGAGCTGCCCTGTCCGAACTGGATTATTGTACCAATTGCGGCGCGGATGTCAGCCGGTATAAGAAGATCTGTTATACATCGAACCGGCTTTATAATGAAGGGATCGATCGTGCCCGCGTCAGGGATCTGAGCGGTGCGATCCGTGTCCTGAAAGAGTGCCTGAAGTGCAATAAGAATCATACAGATGCCAGAAATCTGCTTGGCCTCATTTATTATGAGATGGGGGAAGCGGGTTCCGCGCTCGTCCAGTGGGTCGTAAGTATGAATTACCACTCGGAGAGAAATGTCGCGGAAGAGTATCTCAATATGATCCCGGCGGACAAGGGTCGTCAGGAAACGATCAATACCACATTAAAGAAGTATAATGTGGCTTTGGAATATTGCCGGCAGGGCAATAATGATCTCGCGGTTATACAATTGAAGAAAGTCATCAGCCTGAATCCCGGTTTCATAAAGGCACATCGTCTTCTGGGACTCTTATATATGCAGAGTCAGGACTGGGAGCATGCCAAGCGTGAACTGGAACGCTGCCGGCGGATGGATGTGGGCGATGTGGATGCGTTGCTCTACCTGCAGGAGTGCCAGGAAAAGCTTTATGGCGACGAACGCAGTCAGGGACGACGGCACAGGCACAGGGAAGAACCGGCGGCGGTCTACACCAGGAACGGGAGCGATGTGCTCATCCAGCCGGTGGCTGGGAAGGAACCCCTGGGACTGCATGTATTTCTGGAGATCGCTCTGGGTATACTGGTAGGCGTGCTTGCGACCTGGTTTCTGATCATACCCGGCCGGGAAGCACAGGTCCGGAGCGAGGAAAGCGAAAAAACACAGGAATACACCAAGCAGATCGAGCAGAAAAACAGCGAGATCACGGATCTGAATACCCGTATCCGGGAACTGGAAGGAAATGTTGCGAAGCAGTCCGATCTGATCGACGGATACAGCGGTGAGGACGGGGCCATTGCGGCAAATGAGAACCTTCATTCGGCGGTTCTGGCATTCCTTGCGGATTCCGGCGGGATGGATGTGGATCAGTATCTTTCCCGGATCACCGACGATTACGTGGAGCAGAGTGCGCCTCCGAAGTTTAAGGAGCTGTATGAGTATCTTCGTGATCACATCGGCGGAACGGTGGGCGAGAGTTATTACAATAACGGCATGGACGCTTTCCATCAGCAGGATTACGTCAATGCTATCGCATACCTGAAAAAGGCCTGCGAATATGATCCGAACAATGATGATGCGTTATATTATCTCGGGGTATGCTGTTATGAGAGCGGGGACGTGAACCAGGCGGCAGATATCTTTAACGATCTTCTGACCAGATTTCCGGACAGTGCCCAGGCAGACAAAGCGAGACAGCGTCTGGAGGCTATCGGAGAATAAAAAACGCTTAAAAACTGAGTTTACATAAGGAGGAAAAGCAACTATGCAGACGATCAAGGTTAAGCAGAAAAAAACGGAGAAGAAAGATATCGGCGGAATGATCATCGGCCTGATCTTTCTTGCCGTGCTGATCGCGGTAGGCTGGTTTGTAGCGGATAATCTGATCATCTCACGTGAGGTGACGGTGGAAAACATCGCAAAAGTGTGGCATATACCCAAGGATGTAGACGGAAAAGAAATTGAATACTGGGAGTTTATCGATCAGCCCGGTGAAAATGTGAACGGGGTTTACGAAGGGATCGCAAAGACCTATAAGCAGAATGCGAGTACCAATGTAAACGGGGAAAGCACCCGTTATACCTTTACGATCCATCCGCCTGCAGAAGGAAAGACCCATCCGGAGCTGTGGCTTGTTCCCGAACCCGGAAGCTATAAGGACAAGAATGAACGGGATCAGAAGAGCATGAAGATACGTATATCCCGTGTGACCAGGGCCGAAATGACCGTGGAGCTTGTTTACGACCGTTTCACAACCAAGACGACGCGTTTCATTACGGATCTGTTCTGATGGCTGAAGATAATATCATAGAACTGAAAAATATAACCAAGCGCTTTGATGACGATGGTTCCATCGCCGTCAGGGATTTTAATCTCTCGGTGCGCCGCGGTGAGTTTGTCACCTTCCTCGGGCCTTCCGGCTGCGGAAAGACCACGACGCTCCGTATGATCGCCGGTTTTGATATGCCTACGGAGGGAAAGATCCTTCTGGACGGGAGCGATATCACCCTGCTCCCGCCCAATAAGAGGCCGATCAATACGGTATTCCAGCGTTATGCGCTTTTCCCTCACATGAACATCTTCGAAAACATCGCTTTCGGGCTGAAGCTGAAAAAGCTTCCGCGCGAAGAGATCGTGAATAAGGTGAAACATGTGCTGGATCTCGTGGATCTGGAGGGTTTTGAAGAGCGCAGCGTAGCGACTCTTTCCGGCGGACAGCAGCAGCGTATCGCCATTGCCAGGGCTCTGGTGAACGAACCCAAGATACTGCTTCTGGACGAACCGCTGGGAGCACTGGATCTGAAGATGCGCAAGGAGATGCAGATCGAGCTGAAAGCCATGCACCAGCAGCTGGGCATCACCTTTATCTATGTAACGCATGATCAGGAAGAGGCGCTGACGATGTCGGATAAGATCGTGGTGATGAACCGCGGATCCATCCAGCAGATCGGCACGCCCGAGGATATCTATAATGAGCCGAAAAACGCTTATGTGGCGGACTTTATCGGTGAAAGCAATATCTTCAAGGGCATCATGACCGGAAAGCTCAAGTGCCGTTTCTGCGGCGGTGAGTTTGTCTGTATGGATGATGTGGATGAAGGTACACTCGTGGATGTGGTGGTGCGTCCGGAGGATGTGATCCTCACGGCGCCGGAAGAGGGGACGGTAGTAGGTACCGTTACTGCCGTGACATTTAAAGGAATGCACTACGAGATCACGGTGGAAAGCGGAAAGTATGAGATGGTCATCGTCTCCACACGCGCGCAGAAAGTCGGCGATACGGTGGGAATGTGCCTCGAACCCGACGGGATCCATGTCATGATCGCCGAAGACCATACCACGCGTTTTGAAGCAACGGTGACGGCGGATCTGAAGCTGGATTATAACGGCAAGACCATCGAATGCGATATCTGCGATATCATACCCGGCAGCCGCATCGTGGAAGGTGTGCTGACGGATTCGGCCGGCAGCGCCATCGATACGGACAGACTTAAGGTACATGTGTCCATCGAGCCCGGCGATATCGAGATGAGCGATGATGTGGATGCGGGTCTCACGAGAGGCCATATCATCAATCTGATCTATAAAGGTGACCACTATTGCTATGTGGTTCGTACCGATCATGGTCATGACCTGATCGTGGACGATGAATACCTCTGGAATATGGGCGACCAGGTCGGTCTGATCCTGCCTGAGGAAAAGATGAGCTTTGCTCTGAAAAAATAGAGGGAGCCATGAAATATCGTTTTACCAGAAAACAGCTGGCCATACCCTATGCGCTTTTCCTGCTTGTTTTTGTCATTGCGCCGCTGGTAGTCATCATAAGTTATGCGCTGACCGGAAGCGACGGACATGTAAGTCTGAAGAATCTTGCGGGATTTTTCTCCGATCCCAATACCATGGGAACACTTTTGTACAGCCTTATGCTGGCGTTGGTGACAACGGCGGTTTGTCTGCTCATTGCCTATCCTGTGGCATATGCACTGGCTTTTTCGCAGATAAAAAGGCGTTCCGTGATCCTTCTGCTCTTCATCATGCCCATGTGGATCAACTTTACTCTGCGGCTTACGGCTTTGAAAGAGATCCTTACGCTGATCGAGGGCAATCTTGCCTTTCATCCTTTTCTGAATTCCGTGATCGGCATGAGTTACGATTTTCTTCCGTTTATGATACTTCCGATCTACAACCAGCTGGAGCGGATGGATAAAAGCCTTATGGAGGCGGCCTCGGATCTGGGAGCCGACCGTAAGCAAGTATTCCTGCGCGTGACCTTCCCGCTTTCGATACCCGGGGTAGTGAGCGGCATCGCCATGGTGTTCTTACCGGCCATGACCAATTATGTGGTACTGGAGATGCTCTACAATTCCACCTATATCATGGGAAGCCTGATCGGCAGCTACTTCTCGGCGTATGACTGGCACGGCGGTTCCATGATCAGCCTGATCCTTCTGGCGCTGATCTGTATCTTTACGCTTCTTGGCGGCGGGAATAAAGAAGAAAATGCGAGAGGAGGGAGCCTGGTATGAAGAAAAAGCAGGGGATATTCATTCTGATCCTTGTACTGGCGCTGCTTTTGATCTATGCTCCGATCCTGATCCTTGCGGTGTACAGCTTTACGGACGCGACGGCCATCGGCTTCAGCGGATCGTTCTCCTTAAATAATTATATCACGCTCTTTACCACACCGGAACTTTCCGAGATGATCTGGGGAACCGTGCTGCTGGCCCTGGTCGTAGCTGTGATCTCGACCGTGCTCGGCACCATAGGTGCCATCGGCGTGTTTTATTCCCGGCGCGGCAGTCAGAAGCTGCTTTCCGCCGTCAACCAGATCCCGGTGGTAAACGCGGATGTGGTGACCGGTTTTTCCGTATGTATCTTACTGGTCGTTGTTTTCGGCATCAGCAAGGATACGTTCTTCCCGCTGGTGGCCGGACAGGTGACGCTGTGCGCACCCTTTGTCTTTCTTTCGGTCTATCCGAGACTGGGCCAGATGGATCCCAGTATCTATGAGGCGGCACTGGATCTGGGCGCTTCCCCGGCAGTCGCGCTGCGACGCATCGTTCTGCCCCATGTGATGCCCGGAGTGCTGTCGGGCTTTGCCATGGCGGTGACCCTGTCGCTGGATGATTATTTTGTGGCGACCTACACCAAGCCTGCTACCTTTGATACGATCTCCACTTATGTTGTGAATGCGACAAGGGGTTCCCAGACCGAAGTAAAGACGGCACTCTGGGCTCTGTCGACCATCATCTTTCTGATCGTTCTCATCATCGCGCTTTTCGGAAACCGGAGCGGCGGACGCAGACGTGAGGCAGGAGGAAGAAAAGCGGAAGTATGAAAAAAAGAGCCTTTTTCTTAAGTATGATATTTTCCGTGCTCATCGCGGGCTGTTCGTCTTCCGGCGACAGTGCCGATGAGGGCGTGGTCCTGCGTGTCTGCAACTGGGAAGAATATATCGACCTGGGCGACTGGGATGAAGAGGAGACCATCGATCTGGAGAGCGGCGATATCATAGGTGAAAATGCACTTTATGAAGATTTTGAGGAATGGTATTACGAGACCTATGGCGAGCATGTGAAGGTGGAATACAGCTGCTTCGGTACGAATGAGGAACTGTATAATATGCTCACGCTCGGGGATGAGTTCGATCTGGTCTGCCCTTCCGATTACATGTTCATGAAGCTGATGACCGAAGATAAGCTCACGGCTTTTTCCGACGGCTTTTTTGACGAGGATATCCCGGAAAACTATTATGTAAGAAACGTGTCTCCGTTCATCCGGGAGAAGTTTGACGATCACGAGATCGGCGGAGAACGCTGGTCGGAATATGCTGCCGCCTATATGTGGGGCGTTACCGGTTTTCTCTATGATCCCGAAAAGGTGGATGCGGAGAAGATGAACAGCTGGAACGCACTCTGCGATCCAGAACTGAAGCGTCAGATCACGATCAAGGATAATGTGCGTGATGCGTATTTTCCCGCACTTGCCGGGCTTAAGAGAGAGCACCTGACCGATCCGGCTTTTATCGCTGATCCCGATTATGCCGCGCTTCTGGAGAGTGAGATGAACGACAATTCTGAGGAGACGGTGGATGCGGCGCTCGGCTGGCTGCAGGCAGCGAAAGACAACGCATATTCTTTTGAAACCGACAGCGGCAAGGCCGATATCGTGAGCGGCAAGGTGCTTGCAAATGTGCAATGGAGCGGAGATGCGGTCTACGCGATGGATCAGGCAGAGGAAGACGGCTTCCTGCTGGCCTATTCCGTTCCCGAGGAATGTACAAACCTCTGGTTCGACGGCTGGGTCATGCTGAAGGACGGAGTCGGCGCCGATGAAAAAAAACAGAAAGCCGCGGAAGCTTTTGTCAATTTCATTTCCCGACCGGATAATGCGGTGCGTAACATGTACTATATCGGCTACACCTCGTCGATCTCCGGCGGTACTGACGGAGATGCGGTATTTGAATATGCCGAGTGGACCTATGGTGCCGAGGATGATGAGGAAGAGCCGGAGGAATATGATCTGAGCTGGTTTTTTGACCGGGGTGAAGATGAGGAGTATATGATCGAGACCAGCGAGGATCAGATCACGCGGCAGCTTTTCGCACAGTATCCTACGCCGGAAGTGATGGAACGTTCCTCGATCATGTGTTATTTTGATGATGAGGCCAATGCGCGGATCAATCATATGTGGATCAATGTGCGCTGCTTTAATCTGGAAAGGATCCCGATGTTCTGGCGTATGATGATCGCCCTTGCGATACTCGGGGCTGTCGCCGCTTTTTCGGCATATCGTCTTCATAAAAAACGGAGCGGGAGGTAGGAGCTTATGCCCCATATCTTATCCTATGAACGGCCTGCGGAACAATGGCATGATGCGCTTCCTCTGGGAAACGGCCGTCTCGGCGCCATGGTGTTCGGGAACGCGGAGCATGAACGTTTTGCATTGAACGAGGACTCGCTGTGGTCCGGTTACTGGCGCGAGCGGAACAATCCGCTGGCGCTTTCTGCTTTGGAGGAGATCCGTTCGGCCATACGGAACGGGGATCCGGAAAAAGCGCAAAAAATCTGTGAGAAAGCTTTTTACGGCTGTGATTCGCAGCAGCGACATTATGAGCCGCTGGGCGATCTGCGGATCGATATGCCGGGGGAGGTGTCGGATTACCGGCATGAGCTGGATCTTTCCGTGGCGGAGGATACGGTCTCGTTTTGCAGGGACGGGAACAGGATCCTGCGGAAGAGTTTTATCTCTTTCCCGGATGCGCTGATGGTCGTGGAACTCATTTCCGAAACGAAGGGTGCTTTGGAATTTACGGCGTATCTCGGCGGACGTGAGGAACGTTATGACGAGAACCGGGCTTATGATGAGAAGACCATACTTTTCGGCGGAAGCGCGGGGATACCCTTTGTATGCGTGGCTGCGATCGAAGCTGATGGAGAGTGCGGGACGGAAGCAAACCGTCTCTATTGCCGGGGCGCTTCCCGGGCCTGTATCTTTCTTACGGCACAGACGGCTTTCCGCGGATCGGATTATAAGAACCGGGCCCTCTGCGAACTGCACCGGGGGATGCGGCTGGGAGCGGATGCGCTGCGCAGACGGCATCGCGCGGATCACAGCGCGCTGTACGGGCGTGCCGCGCTTTCGCTTGGTGCGGAGTGTGACGGGCTTACGACGGACGCCCTGCTTGAAAAAGTAAGGGAGGGTGATGAGGAAGCCTTTGCCGCACTTTCGGAGCTTTATTTCAACTTTTCACGTTATCTCTGCATCGCGGGCTCACGGGAAGGGAGCCTGCCCTTAAACCTGCAGGGGATATGGAATGCGGATATGCGGCCGGCCTGGGGCAGCAAATATACGGTGAACATCAATGCAGAGATGAATTACTGGGGAGCGGAAGTGCAGAATCTTTCGGAATGCCACAGGCCTTTGTTTGATCTGATCGAACGTATGCGTGAGCACGGCCGGGAGACGGCGCGGAAGATGTACGGCTGCCGCGGTGCGGTCTGCCATCACAATACGGATATCTGGGGAGATACGGCACCGCAGGACTACTGGCTGCCCGCAACGCTCTGGCCCATGGGTCTGGCCTGGCTCTGCACGCATCTCTGGGAGCATTATCTCTTTACGCAGGATAAAGCATTTCTGGAGGAAAGCTTTGATACGATGCTGGAGGCGGCAGAATTCTTCCTGGACTTCCTGACGGAAAACGAAAAGGGACAGCTGGTGACCTGCCCTTCCTTATCGCCCGAAAATACCTACCGGACAAAGAGCGGGGAGAGCGGAAATCTCTGCGAAGGGCCTTCCATGGATTCGCAGATCCTGCATACCCTCTTCGGGGCGCTGCTCGAAGCCGGCAGTATCATAAGTACGGACGTGCGTCAGCAAAAGCTGCTCGAAGAGATCGCAAAAGTGAAGGAACGACTGCCGAGACCCGAGGTCGGGCAGTACGGGCAGATCATGGAATGGGCGGAGGATTATGAGGAAACGGAGCCGGGACACCGGCACATCTCGCATCTTTACGGTCTGTATCCTGCACATCTCATCCGTTATGAGGACGATATCCTGCGGAAAGCGGCGCGTACGACTCTTGAAAGAAGGCTTTCGCACGGCGGCGGACATACCGGCTGGTCCAGAGCCTGGATCATCAATATGTGGGCACGGCTGAAAGAGGGAGAAGAGGTGGAACAGAATCTGAAGGCTTTGTTCTCACATTCCACGGCAGACAGTCTTCTGGACATGCATCCGCCTTTCCAGATCGACGGGAATTTCGGAGGAGGCGCGGGGATCTGTGAGGCGCTCCTGCAGAGCATGGAAGGAGAACTGCGTTTCCTGCCGGCGCTGCCGTCCTCCTGGAAGAACGGAAGCTTCCGCGGTCTGCGGGCACGCGGCGGCTTTGAGGCGGAACTTTCCTGGAAGGACGGAAAAGCGCAGAGAGCCGTGGTACGTTCCCTTGCGGGAAACGAGCTGCGGATAAGGAGCGAAGTGCCGCTTACGGTCAACGGAATAAGCTGTATTCCCGAAGACGGACTGATCCGCAGGCCTTCCGATAAAGGGGAAGAATTTGTGATCGGGTTTTAGCTGCGCTGAGGTTTTCAGATACATGCTATCGGGATAAGCAGGCATTTGGCCCGGGGATCTAAGGATCGTTTTTCAGAAAAGAACCTGCTGTTTCAGATAGGAGATCACATCAAAATCATAAGTATCTTCAAGGAGTCCCTGATCAAGGAGCTCCTTTTTTTTGCCGAAACCGCAGAGCTTTCCGTCTTTCAGAAGCAGCAGGGAATCCGAAAGACGCATGGCCAGCGGGATATCGTGGTAGACGCCGATCAGTGTATGCCCTTCTTCACTGCTCCATTCCAGCAGGTAATCCGTCATGCCGGCAACAACCTTCAGATCCAGATGATTGGCGGGCTCATCCAGCATGAGGACCGGCGCTTCCTGGGCAAAGGTCCTTGCAAGGAAGGTCCGCTGCAGCTCGCCGCCGGAAAGGGCCGAAAGCTGGCGTTTTGCCAGATGGAAGATACCGGTGCGGCGAAGGCAGTTTTCAACGACCTCACGGTCCTTATCACTGACGCCGCCGAAGAGGCCGGAGCCGTAGAGGTAACGCCCCATCAGTACGGTCTCATAGACGGTATAGGAAAAGAAGATCCGGGAGACCTGCGTCATGTAGGATACGCAGGAAGCGATCTCCCTGCGTTTCATTCCGGAACTGTCGCGGCCGTTCAGAAGCACTTCGCCCTCCGTCGGGATCATGGAGCAGATGGCTTTTAGGAGCGTACTCTTTCCGCTGCCGTTGCTTCCGAGTATGGCAAGCTTTGTCCCGCTTTCCAGGGAGAAACTGATCCCTTTTAAGATGCTTTCGCCGTTTTTCAGTGCGTTTCGCTCATAGGCTGCATGCAGGTTTTTGCATTGTACTGCGATCATGTCCGCCTCCTTGATCCGAAATATACCCAAAGGAAGAAGGGGGCACCCAGAAGGGCCGTTACCGCGCCTACGGGGATTTCCTGGGGAGAGAGAACGGTCCTTGCAAGCAGATCCGCCAGTGCCAGGAAAGCGCCGCCGATCAGCGCGCTCATGGGAAGCAGGATACGGTGAGAGGCGCCGAAAAGCCTGCGCACCGCATGGGGAGCCGCAAGGTCGATAAAGCCGATCACGCCGGTGAAGCAGACGGCAGCGCCGGTCAGGACGGAGGAAAGGATCAGCAGGAGGAAGCGGGAGCGGGAGGTATCCACGCCCACGGAGGAGGCGTCTTCCTCGCCGAAGCTCATCAGATCCAGCTCACGGTGAAACATGCAGGTGAGAAATGTGCCTGCGACGCATATGGCCAGCAGTATCCCCGCATGCTCCCAGCGGCGTCCCGAAAAGGATCCCATCTGCCAGAGGATCAGCCTCTGCATATGCTGGGAAAAAGCGGCGCTCAGCATCGTCAGTATGGCGTTGACAAAAAGAGAGAGTATCATCCCGAAGAGGATGATGGTATGGCTGCGCAGGTTGCGGTCCAGACGCACGGAACAGAAGAGTACCAGCAATACCGTTGCCAGACCGAAAACAAAGCCGGTCAGGGGCAGGAGCAGGTAGTTCAGGATCGGCAGCGTAATGCCGCTGACGATGATGATGGCCGCGCCCAGGGAAGCGCCGGAAGAGACGCCCAGCGTGTAGGAGGAAGCAAGCGGATTCTGCAGAAGCGACTGTACGACCGCGCCGCTCAGCGAGAGCATCGCGCCGACGATAAAGGCACAGGCTGCGCGGGGGATACGGATATCCCAGAGGATCGAAACCATGGAGGCAGTGATGCCGCCGGGAAGCTCCCGGCCGAAAAGCTTATGAAAAAGGATCGCCATGATCTTTCCGGGGGACAGGGAGACGCTCCCGAGCCCCACGGCCAGGATCATGACGATCACCGAAAACAGGATCGCAGATAGGATTTTCAGACCTGTTCTTTTTTCACGCATACGTTCTTTCGGAAAGAGGGCGGCCCGCAGAGCCGGCCGCCCGGTTCTTCTTTATGCTGCGGGACGCAGTTCCTCGAAGCTTTCATCATAATACTCGGGATAGATGTAGCGGGCCATGTCGATCAGTGCGTCGATCACATGATGGTTCGGCTGGTTCACCTGATCCGAATCCAGCTGGTAGACGGCCTTATCCTTTATGGCGCTCACATTTTCCCAGCCGGTCATGGTAAGAAGTACGTTGATCACGTCCGGAGTGTACATATCCGCAGTAAGGATCACCTGGGGATCTGCTGCGATGCAGGCTTCCTCACTGAGGGCAGGCCAGTCCGTATCGGCATCCGCGGCGATGTTCTTTGCGCCGATCAGCTCAAGCATCTCGTTGATATAGGTCCCGGGGCCTGCGGTATAGATCGTGGGATAATCTGCCGAAGGTGTAAAGAGCTCAAAGAGCACGGTCTTCTTCTCTTCTTCCGGGATGGTCTTTCCGATGGCAGAGAGCTGCTCGAGGGCGGCGTCCATCTCGTCTACCAGCCCCTGTGCCTCATCGTCCGTACCGGTGCACTGTCCGATGAACAGGATATCCAGAGCGATGTCCTGAAGGGATGCGCTGCTGGGGATATCTGCTACGCACAGACCGGCTTCGCGAACGGAGCCGTAGGCGTCGGTGCCGTCATAGGAGCTCATTCCGGAGGTAAAGACAATGTCCGGTTCCATGGCAACGATCTGTTCCTGGTCGGGAGCCATCATATCAAAGTATACCACATCATCGGCAAGTTCGGCACCATAGCTTCCCTGGGAATTGGTATCCGCTGCAATGATCCTGTCGGCGAGACCCAGGTCGATGAGTACGCGGGTGGTGGAAGGCGCCATGGAGATGATCTTTTCCGCTTCTGCGGGAACCATGATATCGTTTCCGCTGCGGTCCTTCAGGCCGAAGCCCTGAGCTTCCAGCTCCTCGTCATCGGGTTCTTCATCAGCTTCCGGAGCCTCGGTGGGTTCCGCTTCTTCAGTGGGCGCAGCCGTAGGAGCCTGGGTAGGCGTGGCCTCCGCCGCGGGTGTTTTGTCTCCGCAGCCGGCAAGAAGCGCGACCGCAAAAACAGCGCAAAGCATTTTCTTCAGTTTCATTTTCATTCTCCTCCCTTATTGTAATGGAATTATGTTTTTGCTGAGCGGCAAAATAAGACCGTGACACAGAAGCGTTACGGAAAGAAAAAAGCCGCATCAGCGGCACACAAAACCAGGGCCTCCCACAAGACCCGACGGCACGGCTCCCTGGATCGGGGAGCCTTGTGTACCTGTTCACTGGCTGGTATCCGGCTATACGGTAGCGGCACTGTCCGGGAGTCCCACCCGGTTCCCATTTGACCCGCCCCGGAACAGACGCCTGTCTGCAACGGCGGCACCAATGTACCCGCCTACTATAGCACAGGGGCATTAGTTCGTCAATTCAAACCTTGAACCTCTGCAGAGGAAGTTTATCGCTTGCATGCCTGCTTTTTTTGATGTATATTATGTAACGTTGTCATTATCCTGTCTTCCGGATCAAAATATGGAAATGAAGAGAAGCACACAATTTAAGGAAGGGCTGCGTGACGGGATACCGATAGGACTCGGCTATCTTGCGGTGAGCTTTACCCTCGGGATACAGTGCAGGGAGGCCGGACTTTCCGCGCTGGAAGCCACGGTCATGTCCCTGGTGAACCTGACCAGCGCCGGGGAATTCGCCGCGCTGACGATCATAAAGGCGGCTTCGTCCTATCTGGAGCTGGCCATCTCGCAGCTGATCATCAATCTGCGTTACATGCTCATGAGTTTTGCGCTTTCCCAGAAGGTGGATCCGAAGCTGGGCGTGGGACACCGCCTGGGGATCTCCTATGGCGTGACCGACGAGATCTTCGGCATCTCCGTGGGACGGAAGGGAAGACTGAGCCCCTTTTATTCCTACGGAGCGATAGCGGTGGCGGTCCCGGGATGGACGCTGGGGACGCTTTTGGGCGTGGTCATGGGAAATGTGCTGCCGGACCGGCTGGTCAGCGCATTGAGCCTTGCGCTGTACGGTATGTTCCTTGCGATCATCATGCCGAAGGCGAGAGAGGATAAGCATGTGGCGCTGGTCTGCCTTGTGGCGGTCGCCGCCAGCTGCCTCTGCACTTACCTGCCGGTGGTAAGGGATATCTCCGGCGGCACACGCATCATCATCCTTACGATCGTTTTGTCGCTCATCGCGGCGCTGATCTGGCCGGTCAGTGAAGAGAGCGGGACGGAGAAGGACAGGGATGCCGCTAAGATAAAAGCAGAAGAGAGCGGAGAGGAGGAGAGCAATGCCTGAAAGGATATGGATCTATATCGCGGTCATGGCGCTGGTCACCTACCTGATCCGCATGCTGCCGCTGGTGCTCCTCAGAAAAGAGATCAAAAACAGGACCCTGCGTTCTTTTCTCTATTATGTTCCTTATGTAACGCTCACGGTCATGACTTTTCCGGCCATCCTTACCGCGACCGGAGATCTGCGTACCGGGGCAGCGGGACTGCTCACGGCGCTGCTGCTCTCCTGGAAAAAGCAGAGTCTTCCCGTGGTCGCCTTTGTTTCCTGTGCCGTTGTCTTTGTGACGGATCTGATCCTGGGCTGTTTCTGATCGGTTGCATTTTTTGACAGCCGGTCGTATAATCTTAAGAATAAAGAAGAAACAGGTCTTTATAGAAAAAGGAGCTTCTGATCTTGACGAAAAAGAAAAAAATCACCGTATTACTGCTCTGTCTGGCAACGCTCGCGCTCATCGTCGTGGGAGTGATCCTTCTGCCCGCTTCGGAGAAGCATGAGGGTATCAAGGAAGCCATGCGTGATGCGGTCCTGCACGATGCGAACAAAGTGAACTTTTTCGGCTTTGCCGTCGATCCTTCCCTGATCGCAGGTTTTGTCGTGACGGGAGTCCTCCTGTTCATTGCGCTGCTCCTGCGTATCTTTGTGATCCCGAGATTTAAGATGATCCCCGGAAGACTGCAGCTTATCATCGAAAGCTGGGTAGGCTTTTTTGACGATCTCGCAAAAACAAATTCGCCGCACCGGAACCGCGCGCTGGGCGGCTATATCTTCGGCGCGGGTTCCTATATCTTTGTCGGTACCATGTTTGAGCTTTTCGGTTTTCAGGCCGTGACCACGGAGGGACATTCCATTTCCCTGCCCGCACCGCTTGCCAATATGAACGGTGCGATCTGCATGGGCTTTCTTTCGTTTTTCTTTATCATGAGCGGCGGCATCGCCGGAAACGGCATCAAGGGGGTATTCAAGACGCTGAAGGACTTCTCGCTGCCGGTCTCCATGACCTTCCGTCTGTTCGGAGCATTGCTTTCCGGCATGCTCACCACCGAACTTGTCTATTATTTCATCACACTGAGTTTTGCCCTGCCCGTCGTGGTGGGCGTGATGTTTACCGTGATCCATGCGCTGATCCAGGCATACGTGCTCACGATGCTCACCAGTTTTTACTACGGCGAGGTCAGCGAGGTGCATCATAAGCATATGGAAGAAAAGAGCGCCGGCAGCGGGTGATGCCTGCACAAGGGAAGGGTGTTTCTCACGCGGGAAACGCATCCCGGATACGGTATAAATTATCCAGAGAAGATAAATAAAGATCATTCTGTATACAGAAAAAAGAAAGCGAGGATGAAGAAAATGAAAAAGATCAGGAATCTGGCGGTCGTTCTGGCGGCATTCTGCCTGCTGCTCGTCGGTGTTATGGCGGCCGGCGTGCTTAAGGCTAAGGCTGCGGATGCGCCGGTAAGCTATGCGGCGTCGGAGGACGCTCCGATGCTCATCGCGGAGGGACCTGAAGAGGATGCGGCGGACAGCGTTACGGGAACCAAGGCCATTGCGGCGGCCATCGCCATCGGCGTTGCTGCGATCGCAGGTGCGCTCGGCATGGCTCACGCTATCGCGAAGAGTAATGAAGGCGTTGCAAGACAGCCGGAAGCGGCCGGAAAGATCCAGACACAGCTGATGCTGGGCCTGGTATTTATCGAGACCGTCGTTATCTATGCGCTGATCGTTGCGATCCTGATCGTGTTTGTCTTATAAACGGAGGAAGATACAATGCCTTTAGGGATTGATTTTGTACAGATCCTTCTGCATTTCTTTAATGTGGTGATCCTCTTCGGAGGACTCTACATCCTTCTGTATGCGCCGGTAAAGAAGTTCATGGATGCGCGTACGAAGCAGCTCCGCGAGCTTTTTGAGGATACGGAGCAGGCAAGGGAAAAGGCGGAAGCAAAAGAGGCGGAATATACCGAAAAGATCAAAAAGGCCGAAGAAGAGATCGCACAGCAGAAGAAGGACGCCGCGAAGGAACTGGAAGAGATGAAGAAGCGCCAGACGGCCGAAGCAAGAGCCGAAGCGAAGCAGATCCTTTCGGATGCGCGCGAGCAGGGAGAGCGCGAGCGCAAGGCCATCGTATCCGGCGCAAAAGAGGATATCGCCGGGATGATCGAGGAGGCGGCACGCAAGCTGATCGGCGACGGAAGTGAGGGGGATCCTTACGACAGTTTTGTGAAAGAGGCGGAAAGGAGCCGGAGCGATGGCTGAGAAAAAGCCGAGGCGCGCGTATCTCTATGCCGCCGCCGAGCCGAATGACGAGCAGAAGGAAAAGCTTCTCGCGTTTCTGGGGAAGCGCTATTCCAAAGCATTTGAACTGGTCTTCCGTGAGGATGAGAGCATCACGGAAGGCTTTCGTCTTGTGGCGGGTGACGATGTATATGACCGTACCAGAGAGGGGCGTTTCCATCAGCTGAAGGAAAGACTCCGGGAGCTGGTCACTTCGGAAAATGACGGACAGGATGTGATCAGCCTGTTCAAAAGCTCCATCGACAGCTGGAACGTCGAGACGCTTCCGGCGGAAGAGGGGAAGGTCCTTACCGTCGGTGACGGGATCGTTGTGGTGGAAGGCCTTTCCAAGGCGGTTTACGGAGAGATCCTGGTCTTTGAATCCGGCGTGAAGGGTATGGTGCAGGATATCCGCAGGGACAGCCTGGGGGTCATCCTTTTCGGTGATGATGAAGGCGTGACGGAAGGAAGCCGTGTACGCCGTACAAAGAAAACGGCCGGGATCCCTGTCAGTGAACAGTATCTGGGACGCGTGGTCAACGCCCTGGGAGATCCCATCGACGGAGCCGGTCCCATCCTTGCGGAGGAATACCGCGCCATAGAAAGTCCGGCACCGGGCATCATCGACCGCCAGCCGGTTTGCGAGCCCATGTATACGGGGCTGATCACCATTGATTCCATGTTTCCCATCGGCCGAGGACAGCGTGAGCTGATCATCGGCGACCGTCAGACAGGAAAAACGGCCATCGCTCTGGATGCCATCATGAACCAGGACGATGTGATCTGCATTTATGTAGCTATCGGACAGAAAGCCAGCAGCGTAGCCCAGCTGGTGGAAAACCTGCGACGCGCCGGCGCCATGAAGCATACCATCGTCGTGAGCGCGACGGCCAGTGAAACGGCACCGATCCAGTACATGGCGCCTTACGCGGCGACGGCCCTTGGGGAATATTTCATGTACAAAGGAAAGGACGTGCTGATCGTATATGACGACCTCTCCAAGCACGCCATCGCCTACCGCGCGCTTTCCCTTTTGCTGGAACGTTCTCCGGGACGCGAGGCTTATCCGGGCGACGTGTTCTATCTTCATTCCAGACTGCTGGAGCGTTCCGCACATCTTTCGGAAGAACTCGGAGGCGGCAGCCTGACGGCGCTGCCTATCGTGGAAACCCAGGCGGGCGATGTATCCGCCTATATCCCGACCAATATCATCTCCATTACCGACGGTCAGATCTTTCTGGAGAGCGACCTCTTTTTCTCGGGGCAGCGGCCCGCCGTAAATGTGGGGCTGTCCGTTTCCCGTGTGGGCGGTGCCGCCCAGAAAAAGGCCATGAAAAAGGCGGCGGGTACCATACGTCTCGATCTGGCGCAATACCGCGAGATGGAGATCTTTACCCAGTTTTCTTCGGATCTGGATGAAACGACCAGGCGTCAGCTTGCGTACGGCCAGAGCCTGATGCGCATTCTGAGGCAGCCTCAGGGAAAGCCCTACCGTCTGCATCAGATGGTCATCCTTCTGCTCACTGCTACGGGACATATCCTGCAGGATCTGCCGGTGGAAGAGATCGGCGCATTTACAAAGGATCTGCTTTCCGAGTTTGCGCGCATGCATGACGAGATCTGCAGCGGTATCGATGAAAAGGGAGATCTGGAGGAAGGCCGTAAGGAGGAGATCCTTGAGATCGCAAAGGAGTATCTGAAGCAGTGGCAAACATCAAGGAGCTGAAAAACCGAATCGGAAGTGTGCAGAATACGCGGAAGATCACAAACGCCATGTATCTGATCTCTTCCGCAAAGATGCGCAGGGCAAAAGAAGGGCTGGAAAAAACACGGCCCTATTTTGAAAGCACCGAATACGAGATCAAAAGGATCTTCCAGAGCAGTTCGGATATCGATTCCGTATATTTTTATCCGCCGGAGGATGAAAACGGGAAGGCAAAGCCCGCAGAGGAAAAGGTCTACGCCTATCTGGTGATCACGGCGGACCGGGGACTGGCAGGTGCCTACAATTCCAATGTGATCAAACTGGCAGAGGCGGAGCTGAAACGGCGGAAGATCTCGCGGCTTTACGTGATCGGGGATTACGGACGCCGGTATTTCAAAAAGCACAAAAGACCCATGGTCGAAGCCTTTTATTATACGGCCCAGGATCCGACCTTTCCCAGGGCCAGGGAGATCGCGGCAAAGCTTCTGGAGGAATATGACAGCGGCAATGTGGACGAGATCCGCGTGATCTATTCCAACATGGAAAACGACAGGGAGAACACAGTACGGAAAGTGCGGCTTTTGCCTTTTTCCAGAAGGGATTTTCTCGAGAAAAAGGGGATAAGGGATTTTTCCGACCGGAGCTATCGTTTTGAACCCTCGCCGAAGGTGGTTCTGGAGCGCATGATCCCCTCCTATGTGGCGGGCTTTGTATACGGCGCCATGGTGGATTCCTTCTGCGCGGAGCAGAGCGCGCGCATGAACGCCATGAGCAATGCGAATAAAAATGCGGAAGAACTGCTCGGTGAACTGAAGATCGAATACAACCGTGTGCGGCAGGCCGGCATCACGCAGGAGATCACGGAGGTCTCGGCCGGAGCCAGGGCACAGAGAAAGAAAAGAAAGAAAAAAGAAAACGCTTCGGAGGAGGCGGAACGCTGAAGCGTATACGGGCAGGGATAAAGCTGCCGTACGGAATAAAAGGGATGCGCTGACGGAAGGAGTTACAGGTGCGTACAGGAAAGATCGTACAGGTCTCGGGACCTGTGGTGGATGTGGAATTTGCAAAAGGCCAGATGCCGAAGCTCAGGGAAGCACTGACGGTCACGGTGGACGGGGAGGAGCGTGTCATGGAAGTGGCACAGCTGATGGAGGATCACACGGTCCGCTGCATCATCCTGTCCCAGAGTGAAGGCCTTTGCCGTGATATGGAAGTGAAGGCGGCCGGCGGCGGTATCAAAGTGCCTGTCGGTGATGTGACCATCGGCAGGATGTTCAATGTGCTCGGACAGCCCATTGACGGAGGGGCGGAGATCCCCGAGGATGCGGAGCGCTGGTCCATCCACCGTCCGGCTCCGTCCTTTGCACAGCAGAACGTTTCCGTAGAGATCCTTGAGACCGGGATCAAGGTCATCGACCTGCTGGAGCCCTATGCAAGAGGCGGAAAGATTGGCCTCTTCGGCGGCGCGGGTGTCGGAAAGACCGTGCTGATCCAGGAACTGATCCATAATGTGGCAATGCAGCACGGCGGTTATTCGATCTTTACCGGCGTGGGAGAGCGCAGCCGCGAAGGAAATGACCTCTGGAATGAAATGCGGGAAAGCGGCACCATCGACAAGACCGCGATGATCTTCGGGCAGATGAACGAAAGCCCCGGTGTGCGTATGCGCGTGGCGTTGACGGGACTTACCATGGCGGAGTATTTCCGCGATGTGCAGAACCGCGACGTGCTGCTCTTTATCGACAATATCTTCCGTTTCGTGCAGGCGGGCAGCGAGGTATCCACCCTGCTGGGACGCATGCCTTCGGCGGTTGGTTACCAGCCCACGCTGGCCCAGGAGATGGGGCAGCTGCAGGAGCGTATCACATCCACGGGAGAGGGCAGCGTCACCTCGGTCCAGGCGGTCTACGTACCGGCGGACGATCTGACCGACCCCGCCCCGGCGACCACCTTTACGCATCTGGATGCGACCACGGTGCTTTCGAGAAAGATCTCGGAACAGGGCATCTATCCTGCCGTGGATCCGCTCGCCAGCACTTCGCGTATCCTGGAAGCCGATATCGTGGGACGTGAGCATTATGAAACGGCACGTGCCGTGCAGGAGTATCTGCAGAAGTACAATGAGCTGCAGGATATCATTGCGATCCTCGGCATGGATGAGCTTTCCGATGAAGACAAGCTGATCGTGGGACGGGCGAGGAAGATGATCCGTTTTCTTTCCCAGCCCATGTTCGTTGCGGAAAAATTCACCGGCACTCCCGGCGTCTATGTTCCTGTGGAGGAAACGGTGAAAGGCTTCATGCAGATCCTGGCCGGAGAGCATGACGCCCTTCCGGAAGCAGCGTTTTATAATGTCGGAACGATCGAAGATGCGATAAAGAAGGCGGAGACTTTATGAGGCTTTTTCCTCTTGCGATCTATGAATCGGACGGTATCTTTTACGAAGGCGATGCGCAGAGCCTGACGGTACCGGCCGAAGACGGGGAATACGGGGTGCAGGCACTGCACGAGAATGTGGTGGTGGCGATCGTCCCGGGGATACTCCGTTATACGAAGGATACGGATGAGGTCTGCTATGCCTCCGTGTCCAACGGGATGCTGCGCGTGGAGGACGGCGACGTGCTGGTCCTGGTTGAGACGGCAGAGCATCCCGAAGAGATCGATGTGAACCGTGCAAAGCGCAAGGAAGAAGAAGCGAGGGAAGCCATGCTGGCCAAGCGCTCCCTGCGTGAATTCCAGCTGGCCGAGATGCAGCTGAAGCGCGAAATGGCCAGGCTCAAGCTCAAGGCGGATTTTGACGGGCCGAAATAAGCTTCAGTCTCCGCGCTGTTCCTCGCCGTAAAGCACGCCGAAGCTTCCGCTTGCGATGAAGAAGCGGCCGAAGACGCGGCTGTCGCCTTCGATGCTGTTGACCTCGCCGAAACGCTGCTTTTCATCATTCAGAAGCTGCCAGCTTTTTCCTTCATCCGCGGAACGGTAGAAACCGTAATGTCCGCCCAGGATCGCACAGATATAGATCATTTTGGGGCTCCCGATATAGGGAGCTTTTAATATGCCCAGGCCGCAGCGGAAGACGGTATCGCCTTCGGCGCTTAAGCGGCGGGCAGAAAAGGCATCGCTGTCCCTATCATATTCCAGAAGCCAGAGGCCGTGTTTTTCAAGCGCCAGATAAAAGCGCCCGAAAAAGCCCGAATCCCCGCGTACCTCGGTCTTATCGGCACAGTCGACCATGGAAAAATCGATGCCTGCGGGAAGCGGCGAAGGCAGTTCGCGGAAGCTCTGTCCGCCGTCGTCCGAAACATAGAGCCGGCTGTTTTCGCCGAAACCGTAAAAATACCGCGGATCCGTACGGTCGGCGTATACCTTCATGGCGGCGGGAGCTTCGGCGTTATCCTCCGGAAGACGGACGGCGCTGTACTGCCTGTCGGAGATCATGTAGCGCACGCAGTTGCGGCGCCAGAGCTTCAGACCGTCGACCACTGTGAAGATAAGGGTTTTTCCGTCTGCGCTGATGGCGGCCCAGCCGGGATTGACATTCGGCTTTTCAATGCCGGCGCATAGACGGTCCAGTTCTTCCGAAAAACCGTAAGGCAGCGGCAGACGTTCCCAGCTTCCTGCGTTGTCGCGGGAAAGGATCATGCCGCCTTTCGTAAGCCCTGTCCAGTTGCCGCGGGCCGTGACCACGATCAGGGAAGGATCGGCATCCGGATAATCCGCGTTCAGGCAGGTGATATAGCGGTTATTGTTTTCGTCCGCAAAGGAATTGTCGCAGGGCTTCGTCAGATCGCGGAAGGCAAAGCCGCCCAGATCACCCAGGATATCGATCAGCAGCACATCTCCGGCGGGAGGGCTGTAGAGATTCAGATGAACGGTCTCCTCGATCCCCTCGCAGCAGTCGGAAAAGCTGCGTGTATCCTTTGTCATATCCGTCCCGAGAAAGACGCCGGTACCGCTGTTGATCCACAGTTCATCCGCATCATGCGGGTTCAGTTCCGCTGCACTCATCCAGTGAAGCGGGGAGTGGCCGCCGTGGTTTTCCGCTTTCAGATAGGAAGTGTGTATATTCAGGCGGCCGGTATCGAGGTCGTGCAGCGCGCGCTGCCAGCTGTTTCCGTAGTCATAAGAGACCCAGAGCGTATCACCGGAATAGTCGCAGATACTTGCGCTCAGCAGAAAGCCGGGACGGTCCGGAGAGCAGCTGATGCCGCCGAAACCGAAGGGGATCTCTTTTCCTTTGTATTCCGGCGTGATGTCTTCAAAAGAAGCGGGATCCTGGATATGTCCGTCCTCCGAAAGGGCGTAGCGGATCACCCGTCCGTCCCTCAGCCCGCCGCCGTCGCAGGAATAGGCCATCCAGCCGGCATAGGCAAAGGACGCGTTGCAGTTTATGCTTACATAAAGGTAGCGATCGTCGGAAGCACAGCGGTGCGCAGCATATCCGGCAAAGCGTCCGTCTGATGGGTCGGAAGGCTCAGCCAGAGGCGCAAAAGATTTTCCGCCGTCCGTGGAGTAATAGAGGCTGTGGCTGCGCCGTTCTCCCTTGCGGAGGGAAATACCGGCCGTGCCGGCTACGATCACTTTTTCATCCGGCGAAAGCCAGACAAAAGTAAGAAAACGTTCCCCGCAGATCTCGCGTTTTTTCCAGCTGCCGTCCGTTTCGCGGATCAGCAGGCCGTCCCGCTGGGAAGCAAAATATAAGCGGCCGGAGGCGGCACGGACGAGGCGTTTTCCCGTCCCGCGTCCGCTCAGGTTCCCGTGGATATAACAGGGCATCTCCTCATAGCGGAAACTCTTCCCGCCGTCTTCCGAGATGCAGAGACGCCCGCAGGGGGCTGCTTCATAATCCGGACCCGCGTTCCAGGGGGCACTCCGGCCGTCGCCGCAGGCGATATAAAGCACGCCTTCGGAGGCATCGAGGGCGATGGGGAAGGTCTCACTTAAGTCCTCCATCCCCACATGTTCGTTCAGACTGTACCAGCGCCGGTCCGTACGGGAGAAACGGTAGGTCCCGCCGATATCCGTGCGGCAGTACAGGAGCTCCGGATCTCCGGGATCAAAAGCAAAGCCGCTTACATAGCCGCCGCCGGGGATGGGGGCGTGGGAGTAGACATAGTTTAAGGCGTTCATGCGTTTTCCTCCTTTTTATCTTCCTTCCCGGGGATGAGAGTGATGAACACGAAGGGAAGGAGTACCGCATAAGACCAGGCATAGCGGAAGTATTTTCCGACAGGGATGGCCAGAAAGAGCGTGAAGATCAGGCAGAAGGCCGGCATGAGGATCAGCAGCCGGCGCCGCTGTGTTTTCAACTGAAGGCGATAGCCGGCAAAAAAGAGCATGATGCAGGCGTAGCTTCCCATGCTGAAGAAAAAGCCGTAGAGGGGCACGAAACTGCCGAGTTTGAGCAGCAGCTCACGGGCCTTGGTAAGGAATTTTCCTCCGATCAGCGGATGGGATTCCAGCCCCAGTCCGTTGGGAAAGACACCTTCGATGACGGCCACCTCATATTCGCCGTCCGGCCAGATCAGGGTTTCGGTCAGGCCTGTCCAGGCGTCGATATAGTCTTTCGGATAGCGCAGGCCCAGTTTCAGCCACAGACGGAAAAAGTCACCTTTTCGTTCTTCCAGGATCTTCGGATTACAGCCGCGGATCAGTTCCTTGATACTGTCGGCCAGCCAGGAAACATAGCGGTCCGGGATCTGATCATAATCACAGAGCTCTCCGATCAGGACTCTGTCTTCCTCATCGATCGCACGTCCCCGGGCCACCACGCAGGCGACCTGCTGCATCGGAACATGCAGGGATTCGACAAGATCGCCTTTCTGCACGCCCAGGGCATTGAAAACAGGTCCTTTGAGCAGCAGAACGACGAGTACGGTCAGCACGGGCAGGGGCAGTGTTTTTTTCCAATCCCTCCTGAAAAGAAAGAGAAAGAAGGGCATAAAGAGCAGAAAGGCGTAAAAGCCGTTGGTACGCAGTGTGCACATGCCGATGCCGGAAAGGATGAAGCCTGCGGCGGCCGGAAGTGAGATCCTCTGCTCCGTGACCATGGCTGTCAGGATGCAGACAAAGAGCATCAGTGCCGAGGCGAAGGGCGTATCCTTACAGACCTGGATCGAGAGAACGGCCATGAAGGGCAGGGCGTAAAAGGCGAGCACTGCCATGCAGAGGCCGAAACGCAGCTTCAGATAACGATGCAGCGTATATACGACCGCAGCCGACGAGAAGGCAAAGAAGCACAGCTGGAAAAAGGTATAGAGCCCTATGCAGAAATTGATATCGGAGCTGAAGATATGTCCGATATGATAAAAGAGCGAGATCAGCAGGGTATGTACATAGGGGTGGTGATCCGAAGGCAGGTCCAGCCCGAGGATCTGCTCGATCTGGTTGATCGGATCGGGATCAAAGATCCCGGGATAACTGTACAGGAACCAGGGCAGATACAGAACGAAGAGGAGCAGGAAAGAAAAGAGCAGGATATGGCGCTCCGGAAAGCTTTTCCCGGCTTCCCTGCAGAGGAGCTTCGGAAGATCCGCGCAGGCAAGGGCTTCATAGGCGCTGTGCAGCAAAGCTGCATAAAAGAGAAACAAACCGGCGGCCAGGATCAGGATACAGGCCAGACGGAAGAGGCTGTTTTCAAAAGCAGAGACCACAGAAGCATATTTTACGAGAACTGTGGCCAGGCTGAAAAGAGCAGCCGTGAGCAGGTAAGGAGTCTTCGCCGCCTTCTTTTCGATTTTTGCTTCATGAAGGAAGAGGGCAAGCAGAGCCGCAAAGGAAAAGATACTCAGGGGATCCCGCACCCGCCAGCCCGCGAGGAGCACCAGCGCCCAGCAGGCAAGGAAGGCTTTTACGAGCGTTATCACGATGATCCCACGGCTTCGTCTGTCGATTTTTTCAACGTTTTTCTCCATAGCATTAACTATAGCATAGTCACAAAACGGCGGCAAGCACGTTACGTTCCGAGGCTGGCGGGACACGGAACGCTAACACTTTTTTTAGTTATTGTTCAGACCTTAGCCGGTTGTGGATAAAGATCACTGCAGGCATGATATAGGACGTGGCCGCCTATGGAGGAGCTTAGCCACTCTCGAAACTGCATAAATATCAGGAATGCGAAGCCGGCATGGCTGAGCAAGGGGGACCTGAGGCATGGATGCCGAATGTCCCCCGGTTTCGTACGGTTTAAATTATGCAGAGGCAGTTTCACAGAGTGGCTTAGCGACGGAATCGAGCGCCACGGACTATATCTGCATGCAGAAGATCAGTATCCGGCTAAGGACTGAACAGTAACGTTTTTTTCCATGTTTCTTATATTTGCTGGACAAGAAGGCTCTGCAAATGTTATAATATCCGAAAGTTTTGCATGTGCGACGGGAGGTGGACGCTATGGCTGAAGATAACACAAATGAAGAACTCAGGATATTGATGGATTCCCTTTCCATTGCGGATGAAGGTGCCGGAGTGGTGCAGAGTGCCAGTTCCGTGATGCGTCAGAAGGATGTGGATTTCCTGGTTTCCCTTTTACAGGAACTGGCGGAATACCGCGAGATCGGTACGCCTGAAGAATGCCGGCAGTACAAGGAGAAGGCTCTGGCCTGACCGGGACTTATGCTTTGCTTCAGGCAGTTAATGAATTGCTTATGGCAAATTAAGAAAAAGCGATAAAACGGGGCTGGGGTGATAACCGGCCCCGTTTCCGTGAGCGGACGCAGAATGCGGAGAGGAAAGCCGGTCAGCGGGGAAACGGTATTCTCCGGGAAAGATACCGGCCGAAAGCCACGCAGCGGATGGCGTGGCCGGGACAGAACGGGACGCAGGCTGCGGTAAGCTCCGCTGCGAACGGTACATGTGAGGAAAGATGTCGGAAAAGCTTCGTAAATCCCTGGTGGTACAGGGAGGAATACTGGCGATGGCAGGGCTGGTCAGCAAGCTGATCGGCTTTATTTACCGTATCCCCATGGCCAATATCATGGGGAATACGGGAAACGGGCTTTATTCCGTGGCCTTCGGGATCTATAACATCGCGCTCACCCTGTCTTCCTACAGTATGCCCCTGGCAGTCTCAAAGCTTATGAGCGCGCGGCTGGCAAAGGGAGAAGTGAAGAATGCAAAGCGGCTGTTTCATGATGCGCTGCTTTTTGCTTTTATCAGCGGTCTTTGTGCGGCATTGGTACTCTGGTTCGGAGCGGGAGCCTTTGCCGGTCTGTATAAGAAAGCGGGACTGGAACAGCCCCTCAGGGTTCTGGCGCCGACGGTCTTTGTCGTGGCCCTTCTGGGTACCTGCCGCGGCTATTTCCAGGGACAGCGCAATATGGTGCCTACGGCGGTCTCGCAGGTGATCGAGCAGATCGTGAACGCTGTGGTCAGCGTAGCGGCAAGTTCCTATTTTGTTCAGCTTGCACTGCGCCGGGGGGAGGAAAAAGGTCCCTACGGCGCCATGGGCGGGACCATGGGAACGCTGGCCGGCGCCCTTACGGCGCTGATACTCTTTCTGCTTCTTTTTGCGATCCTGCGGAGCTGGAAACGTCCGATGTATCTGCAGCCGAAGGAAGATGACAGGGTGCTTGAGGAACACCGCATTCTGATGAAGGCCATTGTGCTGACGATACTTCCCGTCATCATCAGCCAGAGCATCTACCAGCTCGGCTATACCCTGGATGATCTGCTCTTCGGCAATCTGATGGCGGCAAAGGGAGCGGAAGAGAGCGCGGTCACGGATCTGCAAGGTGTTTTCAATACCCAGTACAACCAGATGATCAATCTGCCTGCAGCTATCGCTACCGCCATGGCCAGCGCAACGCTGCCCAGCATCGTAGCGTCTTTTACGAGGAAGGAATATCCTCAGGTAAAGAAAAAGATCGATACCGTGCTGAAGGTGAACATGCTGGTCGCCATCCCTTCGGCAGTGGGGCTGGCCGTTCTGGCCGAACCCATCATGGGCGTGCTTTTCCCGAGACTGGATGAATATATGGATGAGGCGGTATGGCTCCTGCGCAGCGGATCTGCCGCAGTGGTCTTTTATGCGCTTTCCACACTGAGCACCTCGATCCTGCAGGGCTGTGACAATATGCGCCTGCCGGTGATCCATTCCGGGATCTCGCTCTTTTTCCATGTGTTGCTGGTGGCGGGGCTGGTGTATTTTACCGATCTGGGTGTCTACGGACTCGTCATCGGAAACGTGACCTTCCCGCTGCTCGTATGTATCTTAAACTGCAGGAGCGTTCACAGGATACTTTCCTACCGTTTCCGTATCATGGACAGCTTTATCAAACCGCTCATGGCAGCCGGGGTCATGGGGATCGTCTGTCTCAGCGTTTACCAGTTTCTGAAGCCGCATTTTGGAATGACGGGATCGTTTCTGGTTGCCCTGATCTGGGCGCTGCTGATCTACGTGGTGATGCTCTCGGCGCTGCGTACCTTAAGCCGTGAAGAGCTGGCGAGCCTTCCGATCATAGGGAGAAGATACAGGAAAAAATAAAGACCGCCGGGGCCGTCTCCGTGATTTTCCGTGGTCAAAAAAAACTGCCCCGCATTTTGCGGGGCAGCCCTTTTTTAACGGACAGAGATTTTTTCTTATTCCTCCATTTTCCGGTAGATGTGCGTGCTGCTTCCGGGAGTACCGTCACTGTAATGCCACATCACGGATACCTCGAGACGGTCTTCGATCCGGCGGTAGAGTGTGAAAGTATAGGTGCCCCAGGAACCGACCTCTGTGGTATAGCAGCGCTCGCCGTATTCGCTGACCGATTCTTCCAGCGTATATTCTTTATACCGGTTCGTATCCGAGTCCTTCATCTCCAGGGTGATGCTGCCGTCTTCATGAAATTCCAGATATTCCTTCAGATCTTCCATGACATAACCGTGACTGCCTTCCGTGATATAGGCGGTCTCTTCCCAGCGTCCCCGGAGAAGTTCGGTATCGATCTCTGCTGGTTCGATATAATGCGTGCAGAGATTGCGGATCTGGTCCGGATTGCCTTCGTCATCCCGCATCTCTTCGCCGAAGGGGATGACGCGGTATTCATAGTAGTAAGGGATATAGGCGGGCCGCCAGCCGATATCCATTTCCTCAAAGTGTTCGCCTCTGGCCCGGATGACAAAGGCGGTCTTGTCCAGAACGACGGCGTTCTGGATGTTTTCCGACCAGTAGAGAGGATCATCCTCGGAGAAGTAATCGAGATCGCTGATGAAATCTTTTTCCAGCACGGTCACGCCGCGGGGGCTGTCATGCCAGATCAGGTCACCGTAAGTCCCGTTGCTGAGTTCTATGCTTTTGTTATAGGTCTGGTATACGGCAGGCTGGTCCCCTTCCATATACATGGTGGGCGGATATTCGGTATCGCCGGACTGCTGCAGCGTTGTCAGGCTGCCGGCTTCCCCGGGGCGGACGCTCACGACAAACCATTCCGAAAGGAAATGCCCCGTGCCTTCATAGTAGCCGAGGCAGATAAAGCAGCCGTGGCTGTCGGGAAGGAACTGGATCACTTCCGGGAAGGGATAGCTTGTTTCGGAGCTTCGTTCGGGGATGGTACCGAGCAGGGTACTGTTCCCGTTCTTATCATAGGAGAGCAGCTCGTGACTGCCGTCTTCGAGCTCACGTCTCAGGATGAGATCACTGCCGCAGAAGCCGTAGAGCTCCTTGTTTTCCTTAAAATCGACCGCATAAAGAAGTTCACCGCCTTCCAGAACGTCGTAGGTCAGATCGCTGCCATCCCAGCGCATTACCGCCAGCTGACGGCCGTCCGCGGATACCGCGATGGGGGAGCCGGAACAGTAGCTTTGGATATCGCCGCTGTCCGGATTGACCAGCCAGGTCGTGTCGTTTCTGACATCACCGAAAAAAAGGCCATCCGTACCGGCAAATATGGGACCTTCTCCATAGCAGTCAAGAAGCGCTTCGTCTTTCAGGCTGTCCAGATCGTATACGCAGAGCTTTGATGCGATACTGCCGTCCACACTGCTCAGATACTCGGCGAAAGAGGCAAATTCGGGAAAAGCCTCGGGTGCAAATTCGCGGTAATAGACTTTCCGGCCGAGGCGGATAAAGTAGCCGCCGTTTCCTTCCACTTCGCCGTTTTCGAAATATCTCGCAAATACCCCGGTATCTTCCTTTACTTCCTTCGGAACAGTGGGAGAAGGAGACTCTGCCGCCTGTGTGGGTGCTTCCTCCTTTGTGGGAGTGGGATCGGTCTTATCCGCATTTCCCGTGCCGGGATCCGCGGGATCGCTGCCGCAGCCCGTAAGTAGAAGGGCGGACAGAAGGATTCCCAAAAACTTTTTATTCATAATTACTTATCCTCCGCATTTCATTTTTATTCGGATTTATATGATCCGGAAGCCTGCGATTCCCTGTTTTATACCCGCGATCGGGATTGACTGCCGTTTCGATCCTGTTTCCGCGGTATAACGTGAACCGGGGCGGCTGACGATGAAGCCGCATACGGGCTGTCGAACAAGGGAATGGCCGCTTACTTAATATTCGATGTACTAGTATAACGATCGCAAAATATCTGGACTAATGCGAAGTATGCCTGCCCGAGAGTGCGTATCTGAAAACGCAGGCGTAGCGGGCTACGCTGAGGCTTTCAGTTGCGTGCTATCGGGATAAGCAGGCAAGCATTTGGCCCAGGTATTTAAGAATCGTTATACTAGTATAACAGAGAGAGAGTTTTTTGCAAGTATCGGAAAAATGTAGTATAATATAAAATCACGTGAGTTATGCAGATGCGGGAATGCGCTGCACGGGGCGATCCGTAAGCATCGGATCCGCAATCATCATAGGGAACACGGAGTATTTGTCATGCGCAGTATGGATTTTAAAATGGAGAGGCCGGGACTCCTTGAAGCCGGTCAGAACGTGACGGTGACCGAGGGACTGCTCCCCGGGAGCTATTACTATACCATCGACCCGTCACTGGCCATGTCGG
>JAEEGL014322101.1_pt1 | contig 68397 bp, 58 predicted proteins | sample 9134231 | NCBI WGS metagenome assembly JAEEGL01 (sample SAMN16246548, study PRJNA631951) | gut metagenome | biome: gut microbiome; feature: rumen; material: fiber-attached | host: Bos | place: Iran: Karaj | collected 2018-10 | reverse complement strand
GAAACGGGCGCGCGTCTCGGACGGCTTCTCCCATTGCTTCGGCGATATCAGCGAGAGCATTGCTTTCACCAATGAAGCGTACAGTAATATGATGATTTCCTTCCGGCACAAAACGGCCGGCTGCAGAATTCATCCTCAGTTTTTCCTGCACGGAGAAAATAGTATGCTGGATGTCTTTCGGGAGCGGAATTGCAATAAACAGTCGCATGTTTCATCTCTGCTTCGGCGTTGGACGGATTATGATAAATCTATGCAACGCACGTTCTTTGCTTATATTTTAAGGTTTTTTTGTGAAGATGTAAAGCATGCCCTACCATATTCCGCCGATCTTTGCTATAATCAAATCAATGGAAACAAAGTTCAACCAGCCTGTTCCAAAGAAATCTAAATTCAGACTCCGCCCCGGATGGCAGGACCGGTTGCCGGTCAGGCCTTTATTGCTCGTGGCAGCTTTTGCCGTCCTTCTGACACTTCTGATTCTGGTCAATCAGCCGAGAAGCCGAGTACTTAGCTCCGCTGAAATCGAGATGGTGAGAAGCACAGGCGTACTTCGCATCGGTGTGGACGACGGTATCGGCGGGCTTTGCCAGAATGGTAAAGGCCTTGAAACCGAGATTGGGCTTGCACTGGGAGAAGCGGTTTTCAACAGTACGGACGGGATCACATTCGTTCCATGCACACGGTACTCCGCACTTTGGAGAATGTACGATGGTTACATCGATCTGGCTCTGCTCTCCATGCGGTCGTTTGACAACGACAATTACGCAAGAAACACGGTCCCGTTCTATACTGAGGATTGCGTTTTGATGGGCTATGAAGAGCGTCCGCTGGAGCATCTTCGTATTGCAGTTCTGAATGGGACACAGTCAGAGGAGATCGCGTATCGGATTCTGGATCAGGACGAACCGGAACTCGTGATCATTCCGTGCGCGGACTATTATTCGATGATGGTCAAACTGCGCGCGGGATCTGTTGATGCGGTATGTATGCCGAGAACGGTATCTAGGGAGTATCGGGAGAGAGGAATGGTCATCTATACCAGACCGATCGGCACCTTGTCCTACTACGCGATCGCGCCTTCCGGAAGCATTCTGCTGGAGCTGTGCGATGAGGTGTTCACCGAATGGTCGGAAGACGGCACAATGAGAAAATGGCAGGAGGAGAACGGACTCGTTGACTTGTCGGACAGTTCTCAAGCGGGGATTCCCGATTGACGAAAACACGAAGATTCGATAGAATATAAACTAGGTTATCAGTTGTATTCTGGTTTTTACCGGTAAGAAGGGTATTAGTAAATGGATCAATACTATAGCATCGGCGGAGGCAGACGTCTGGAAGGAACGGTCACGATCAGCGGAGCGAAAAACGCTGCGGTGGCGATCATTCCTGCTTCCATTCTGGCTGGAGAGCCATGTGTTCTGGAGAATCTTCCGGATATAGCGGACGTGAACAGCCTCCGGAGAATTATGCTTCGCCTCGGCGCTAAGGTCGATATAACAACCGGCGGCTGTATGCGGATCGATCCGACGACGATCAGTACATATGACGCTACGTTCCCGGAAGTGAATTCCATGCGCGCTTCCTACTATCTTCTCGGAGCAATGCTCGGAACCTACGGGGAAGTTGAGCTGGCACTTCCCGGCGGATGCGTGATCGGCGCCCGTCCGATCGATCAGCACATCAAAGGCATGCGTGCGCTCGGGGCCAAGATCTATATGGATGAGAGCCGTAACGTCATTCGTGCACAGGCGACCAAATTGAAAGGTGCGGAAATCTTTTTCGATGTGGTATCGGTCGGTGCGACAATCAACGTAATGCTGGCTGCGTGCCGCGCCGAAGGGCAGACTGTGCTTCAGAATGTCGCGAAGGAACCGCATGTTGTCGATGTCGCAAACTTTTTGAATATGATGGGCGCGAGGGTGAAAGGTGCCGGTACGGATGTGATCCGTATCCAGGGCAGGAAGAAACTGCATGGCTGCTCCTATTCCATCATCCCGGACCAGATTGAGACCGGAACCTATATGATCGCAGCTGCCGCAACAAGGGGCGATGTGGTCATTAAAAATGTGATTCCTCCGCACATGGAGGCGATTACCGCAAAACTGATGGAATCAGGCGCTCAGGTTATTGAAGGAGATGACGGGAGAGATTTCTTTATACGAGTTTCCATGAAGGACAGACCGCGCGCAGTATCTCTGAAAACAATGGTTTACCCGGGATTTCCGACGGATCTTCAGCAGCCTATGATGGCGTATCTGTGCACTGCACAGGGAACAAGTGTTATTACCGAGAATATTTTTGAAAATCGGTTTAATCATGTAAAGGAACTCCGTAAGCTCGGAGCTTCCATATCGGTATCTAAACGTGTTGCAAAAGTCCGTGGCGTGGAATGTCTGCGCGGGGGACATATCCATGCGAGCGACCTCCGGGCGGGGGCAGCTCTGATCATTGCAGGGTTGTCAGCGTACGGAACGACTGAAGTTTCCGGTATTGAGTATATCGACCGAGGATATGAGTATCTGGAGCATAAGCTGACCGCGATCGGGGCGGATATCCACAGAGTAGACGAATAACAGAGTATATTCGGGAAAGAGATTGACGACAGAATGTATCTGGCATCTGATTGGCAGGAATACGGTATCCTTGACGCAGGAAACGGAAACAAACGCGAGTTTTGGGGAGATGTGGTACTGACAAGACCTGATCCGCAGGCGGTTTGGACCATGAGTGAAGCTCCATGTGATGCGACCTATATCCGCTCGAGTTCGGGAGGCGGCCACTGGGATTATCACAGAAATCTCCCGGATCGATGGAAGATTCGATACAGGGATCTTTGTTTTGTTGTCCGTCCGACCGGGTTCAAGCATACCGGATTGTTTCCAGAACAGGCCGTGAATTGGGACTGGATGCGCGGACGTCTTCAGGCTTTCTTAAAAACAAACGGAAGAAAACCGAAGGTACTGAATCTTTTCGCCTATACAGGCGGGGCAACCTGTGCGTGCGCTAAAGAAGGCGCGGAAGTTGTGCATGTCGATGCTGCGAAAGGAATGGTTGCTTGGGCGAAGGAGAATGCCGCAGAATGCGGGCTTTCTGAAGCACCGATCCGGTATATCGTGGATGACTGTGTGAAGTTTGTTCAGAGAGAAATCAGACGCGGGAACCGGTATGACGGAATCCTGATGGACCCGCCGAGCTATGGACGGGGTCCGACCGGAGAGATGTGGAAGATCGAAGAGGATCTGTTCCATTTGGTTACGCTGTGCGCTCAGCTGTTATCGGACACGCCTTGTTTCTTCCTGATCAATTCGTATACAACCGGTCTCGCTCCATCGGTGCTTTCCAATGTTTTGAAACTTGCCCTGCCTGAAGGCGATGTGGAGGCCGATGAAGTCGGACTTCCAATCCGGGAGAGAAATCTGGTTCTGCCATGTGGCGCCAGCGGAAGATGGGTACCCTATGTCTGATATACTGCATGTCTTATACGAAGACAACCATTTGCTTGTTGTCGAAAAACCGGCAAATATGCCGGTGCAGGCTGACGTCTCGGGGGATGAGGACCTTCTGTCCGTCTGCAAAGCGTACATCAAGAAAAAATACCACAAGCCGGGAGAAGTATACCTCGGGCTGGTTCACCGCCTCGACCGGCCGGTCGGGGGCGTCATGGTATTTGCTAGAACAGGCAAAGCTGCTGCTCGGCTCACTGCCCAATTTAAGGGCAGACAGGCGAAAAAACAGTATGTCGCAATCGTTGAAGGGCGTCCAGCGCCGAAAGCATCCCTGACAGACTGGCTTATTAAGGATGAGTCCACAAACACAGCCGCCGTGGCAGGGGAAGGGACTGAAGGAGCAAGAATCGCGAAACTAGATTATGCGCTTTTGGCACATGACGGCAAGAAATCTCTTCTGGATATTTCGCTGCACACAGGGCGTCCGCACCAGATCCGCGTTCAGCTCTCTTCGAGAGGCTTTCCGATTGCAGGCGACATGCGGTATAATACCAGGGCGAAACCGGGCACTCAGATCCGGCTTTGGGCTTATTCTCTGACTATTCTGCATCCGGTACAGAATGAACCCCTGACGTTTTATTCGATTCCAGCGTGGAGGGAGTTCCCTGCTCAAATCCAGATGCTGCCTGCAGGATCCGTTTGTTCCGGCGTCTATCTGGATGAGAAAATGATTGTCGTGGACAAGAAGAATGGAGTCGAGGTAGAAGGTGACCTGTTCGCTCAGTTGTCCGGATTGTTTGATCCCCTGTATGCGGTTCATCGGCTGGACGCGAACACGGAAGGCCTGGTGGTTTTTGCCAGAACGGAAGCGTCCCGGACTGAGCTTGAAGAGGCGTTTTACCATCATGAGACCGTAAAGATTTATCATGCGGTCCTGAACGGAACACCCAAAGAAGGGCGTTATACGCATTTTGCGGTCAAGGACGCAGCTTCCGGAACGGTACGCATCTCAAAGCCGGACGAGCCGGATGCGCAGAGAATGGAACTTGCCATCCGGATACTCAAGCAGGGTGAAAACGGATTATCCCTGTGCGAGATCGAACTGTTTACCGGGCGGACGCATCAGATCCGTGTACAGACCGCCGCGATCGGTCATCCGGTGCTGGGCGACGACAAATACGGGGACAGGGAAGCAAACCGGAGATTCAAGGCGAGGAAGCAGCAGCTTCTCGCAAAAAGCCTGTCCATTCTCGGAAAAACATTCGTAAGCGAAAAAGAATTATCTCTTCCCATGGAGACAGCATATTAAAAACAATTTATAGGAGGACACTATGAACGCAAAAGAACGCTATCAGCTGTGGCTGGATAGTCCGGACATCGACGAAGCGACCAAAGAAGAACTCCGCGCGATCGCGGATGATCCGCAGGAAATCGAAGAGCGGTTCTATATGGAACTTGAATTCGGCACTGCGGGTTTGAGAGGAATTCTCGGTGCAGGTGACAACCGGATGAATATCTATAATGTCCGCCGTGCGACGGAAGGTCTCGCGAGATATCTCGACAAGACAGCCGGTGAGCATCGGGCAGTTGCGATCGCGTATGATTCTCGGCATTATTCAGATATATTTGCCAAAGAGACAGCTTGCGTTCTGGCAGCGCACGGGATCCAGGTCTATCTCTACGAATCCCTCCGTGCAGTGCCCCAGCTCAGCTTTACCGTTCGTGAGCTCGGGCTCTCAGCCGGTGTTGTAATCACCGCCAGCCACAATCCTCCGAAATACAACGGATATAAAGTATACGGCGCTTCCGCAGGGCAGTCCGGGCCGGACGAAGCCGCGGCTATTACCAAAGAGATCCGAGGAGTAGAAGGTTTCAAGACCGCTTATATGGACTTCCAGGAGGCCATTGATAAAGAACAGATTATCCTGATCGGAAAGCAAATCGATGAAATCTATTACGCAAAGACAATGTCGCTTCTGACACAGCCGGAGCTGGTACGTGAATATGGGAAGGATCTGAAACTCGTCTATACACCGCTCCATGGTGCTGGCAATATCCCTGTCCGCACGATTCTGTCACGCATCGGCATTCCGAACGTGGCTGTTGTTGAAGAACAGGAAAAACCGGACGGATCGTTCCCGACGGTTACAGCTCCGAATCCGGAGGATCCCAATGCGTTTACACTCGCGTTCAAACTTGCGGAGAAGACCGGTGCGTCTGTCATTCTTGCGACAGACCCCGACAGTGACCGCCTTGGCGTCGCAGTCAAAAAGAAAGACGGTAACTGGCAGGTACTGACCGGCAACCAGATCGGGAGCATCCTGATCCATTCCCTTCTGACCTCTTATCAGAAGATGGGCATGCTTCCCGCAAACGGACTTGTTGTACGTTCCATCGTATCCACGCAGCTTGCAGACGCGATCTGCAGACGATTCAATGTTGAGATCCGGGAAGTCCTGACCGGCTTCCGGTTTATCGCAGAGCAGATTGCCCTTGCGGAACAGACTGGTGAGCATACGTTCCTGTTCGGGTTCGAGGAAAGCTATGGATTCCTTGCGGGCGGTTTCGCACGTGACAAAGACGCTATCTGCGCGGCCATGCTGGTCGCTCAGGCTTGTGTTGCATACCAGCAGAGAGGGATGACACTTGCAGACGCTCTGGAGGAAGTTTATTCGATCTATGGATTCTATCGTGAGCGCGTCAAATCATATACTCTGGAAGGAAAAGCGGGCATCGAAAAGATCCAGAACGCAATGAAGCAGCTTCGGAGAGAGCCAATCAAAGCGATCGCAGGCCGGAAAGTAATCAAGGCAGACGATTTCACAAAACCGGAGGAGACCGGCCTTCCGTCTTCAAACGTCCTTCGTTACACACTGGAGGATGAGACCTGGGTCACAGTGCGTCCGAGCGGAACAGAACCGAAACTGAAACTCTATATCGGGGCACATGCCGAAAATGAGGCGAAGTGTGACGCGATTCTGGCGGAAGTCATTGCGGATATCGACGCTGTTTTGTCCGAAATGCTTGCATAAGGAGTTCCTATGGCAACGCCTCATAACAGTGCATCCAAAGGCGATTTTGCGAAGACTGTCCTGATGCCGGGAGATCCTCTGCGGGCAAGATTTATTGCGGAAACCTATCTGGAGAATCCGGTCCTCGTAAATGAGGTTCGCGGCAATTACGGTTATACTGGAACTTATCAGGGAAAGAGAGTTTCCGTAATGGCGACCGGCATGGGAATGGCTTCGCTCGGCATCTACGTGACAGAGCTGTTCCGCTTTTATGATGTTTCCAGCATCATCCGGGTGGGATCGGCGGGCGGCATCGCGCCCGGTTTAAAACTGTTCGATATCGTGCTCGCACAAGGCGCATGCCATGATGCAAATATTGACCGTCAGTATCAGAGTCCGGGAACCTTCGCACCGATCGCGGATTTCGGTCTGCTGGAGAAAGGCGCGGCAGCTCTCCGAAGCGTCGGAGCGGATTTCCGTGTCGGAAATATTGTATCAAGCGACGTTTTTTACGAACCTTCCGGGGCATGGAAACGGTGGAAACAGTTCGGCGCACTGTGCATCGAAATGGAAAGCGCCGCTCTGTATACGATCGCTGCGCTGGAAGGAAAAAAAGCACTGTCATTTTTGACGATCTCAGACATCATCGGGACCGATCAGGAAATGACAAGCGAGCAGAGACAGATAGCGTTCGACCAGATGATCCGGGCGGCACTTCTGACTGCTGAAGAATGAAATCAAACAACGGGCGGGAGGGGAAGGACCTCTCCCGCATTCTTTATTTATGGATGGTGTTTTTCATGTAGTATCTCCCTACGAACCGCAGGGAGACCAGCCTCAGGCGATTGAAACACTCGCGGAAGGCGTACAAAGCGGAGAACGGATGCAGGTCCTGCTGGGTGTGACAGGAAGCGGAAAAACGTATACGATGGCAAAAGTCATTGAACGCGTTCAAAGGCCGACCCTTGTACTTGCACACAACAAAACTCTGGCAGCACAGCTGTGCTCAGAATTCAAAGAACTGTTTCCGGATTCGGCTGTGGAATATTTCGTATCCTATTACGACTATTATCAGCCGGAAGCCTATCTTCCAGCTTCGGATACCTACATCGAGAAAACGATCGATGTAAACGATGAGATCGATAAACTCCGGCATTCCGCGACCTGCGCGCTGAATGAGCGGAGAGACGTGATCATTGTTGCTTCGGTTTCCTGCATTTATGGACTGGGAGATCCGGAAGAGTATCTGAAACTGTCCGTTTCCCTCAGGGAAGGTATGGTAGCGGATAAACGTGATATCATGATGCGGCTGATTGAGATCCAGTACCAGCGAAATGATATCGATTTTCAGCGCGGAACATTCCGTTCTCACGGGGATGTGCTGGATATCTATCCCGCAAGCCAGTCAGAAAAAGCGATCCGTGTGGAGTTCTTCGGTGACGAGATTGAACGGATCGCTGAGATTGATACGACGACCAATGAAGTTACCGGACGCAGATCACATGTGGCGATTTTCCCGGCGACGCACTACGCCACCGGAAGGGAAAAAATGAATGCCGCTCTGGAGGAGATCCGGAAGGATATGGAAGCGCAGGAACAGATGTTTCTGGATACGAACAGGCCGCTAGAAGCGGAGCGTATCCGCCAGCGTGTGACCCATGATATTGAAATGATGCAGGAGATCGGATTCTGCAGCGGAATCGAGAATTATTCCCGCTATTTCGATGGGAGAAAACCTGGTGAGCCACCTTATACCCTGATCGATTATTTTCCGGATGATTTTCTGATGTTTATCGATGAAAGTCACGTTACGCTGCCGCAGATCAGAGCAATGTATCATGGGGACCGCTCAAGAAAGGACGCTCTCGTAGAATACGGATTTCGGCTGCCGGCGGCAAAGGACAACCGGCCGCTGACTTTCGATGAATTCTATGCAAGAGTGCCGCAGATCATCTGTGTTTCGGCGACGCCGGGCGAATTTGAACTTTCGGAGGCAGGACAGGTAGCTGAGCAGATCATCCGTCCGACTGGATTGATTGATCCAGAGGTTGACGTCCGCCCGATCAAAGGACAGATCGATGATTTACTCGGAGAGGTCCGCCAGCAAACGGCGAAAGGATACCGGACGTTGGTCACCACGTTGACGAAACGCATGGCAGAGGATCTGACGGAGTACCTGGATGGAATGAACATCCGCGTACGCTATATGCACAGCGATATCGATACGCTGGATCGGATGGAAATCATTCGGGATCTTCGGCTCGGATCGTTTGACGTGCTCGTCGGCATTAATCTTCTGAGGGAAGGTTTGGATCTTCCGGAGGTCGGACTGGTTGCGATCCTGGATGCAGACAAGGAAGGATTTCTTCGGTCCGAGACAAGCCTGATACAGACGATCGGCCGCGCTGCAAGAAACGTTGACGGAAAGGTTATCCTGTATGCGGATACTGTTACAGGTTCCATGGAGCGTGCGCTTCGGGAAACAGACAGAAGAAGAGCTAAACAGCAGGCGTATAATGAAGCGCACGGTATCATACCGCAGAGCATCGCGAAAAAAGTCTATGATACGCTCGTCATAACAAAGCATGAGGATGAGAAACTGGACCGGATGGATCCCGCTCAAAAACAGAAAGAGATCGCGCTTCTGACAGAGCAGATGTTAACAGCATCACGGGAACTTGAGTTCGAGACAGCGGCGAAACTGAGAGACAGAATCCGAAAACTCAAGGGAGAAAATGTAAAACAGACCCGAGGAAAGGAGTTGCGTCCCGGCCAAATCGGTGCTCATAAAAGAGCGAGAGAGAAGACGCATAAATAGCATGGTTCACATGGAAGAACAGGAAAAAAACATAACTCCGCAGGATCTTCCTGACAGGGAAGAACAGTTGAATCTTCCGGATCTCACGGAAGAGGAACCGGATGAATCCATACAGAAGGAACTGCTTTTTGAGGAACCCTTTCAGAAGGAGAAGATCGGCTGGTCGACTTCGACAGTGGCGATTCTTTTATCTGTCGTGTTTCTGGTACTGGCAGGGATCGGGATAATGATCTGGCTTTTGCCGGGGTCCGACGGTCATATCTTGATCAATGAGGTAATGAGTTCCAACAACAAAGCCTATCTGCATCCGGAATACGGTTCTGTTGACTGGATCGAACTGTACAATCCGACCGGCAGAGATATTGATCTATCCGGTTATGGTTTGACGAATGAACTGAAAAAACAGTACAAATATAGATTTCCTGACGGAACAGTGATCCCATCGGGAGGATACCTTGTACTCTACTGCACGGGTGGGACCAGCGCATCGGATTCTGATCCGTACTGTACCGGGTTTTCACTGTCACAGGAAGGGGAGAGCGTCTATCTGGTTGACCGTTCTTACGTCGAAATAGATGAGGTGACTTTGCCTGCTATGGAAACGGATTCCTCTTATGCACGCGGGGAAGATGGCACTTTTGCGGTAACGTGGACTTCTACGCCTGGCGGACAGAATACCGTCTCCGGACGCTGAGAAAAGCAATTTACGAACAATACAACAAGCCGGATGCCATGGGGCATCCGGCTTGACTTTTCCGATATTATCGGTATTCCATGATAAGACGGAACAGACGCTTATCAGTTTGACCGGACAATGCAAACATCTGATCAGCCACGGTAAAATGAAGCAGGATCTCTTCGCCTTCTTTTGCTTCGGAACTGAATTCGATTCGAATTTCCGCAATCTGCCTGGAACGGAGCTCATACGGCATCAGATCTTCTGCAAGATCGAGATACTTTGTATGATTCATATGCCCGTTCAGATCCAGAAAACTGTATGGAACCGTATAAGTCAGATCACCGGACGGCTCAGGCATTTTCGGGGGCCTGGGAAGCGGCGGGTCATTCTTATCGGATACGCCTTTGATCGAGATGCCATGCTTTTCCGGAAAAACAATATGCCGTGTATTCTGATCCATCAGCGCCCAGATGGCGGACGCTTCCAGAAGGATCTCATCCCCTTGCCCGAGAATACGGTAGCTGCGGGGAAAATACAAGTGCATGGTTGGATTAGGCCAGGATTCGATTCTGATCTTCTCATCGTAGGAAGGCAGACGCCGTATCCTCGCCTGTTCCATTGTGATGATCCATAAAAGACCTCTGTCAAGTGTTTTTTCACGCCCCATACCGAGTTCTGTTGTATGAGCAATCGAAGCTTCCTGAAGCAAGGTAAACAGAGCGGACAGCCTGAGACGGCGGAAACGGTCCACGTCAGAACTTCGTATAATCAGATCTTTCTGATAAAGGCTCATGCTTTCGGAAGACGCTTTTCAATCGCGGTTACGACATCGCCGAGTGTTGAGAGTTTCTGCCACTGCCTAGTGGGAATACGGACATCGAATAAAGCCTCCAGTCGGCAGATGATCAAGGTAAATCCCATCGAATCAATCCCGGTATCCGTATTGATCACAGTACTCTCCGTCAGCTCTTTACCTTCCAGTTCCGGGGCGCACTCATAAATGACTTCACACGTCTTATCCAGTATTTCTGATCTGCTTCTCATGACTATATTGTTTCCTCCTGCTGCAGTATCCAGCGTTTAATTTTGCCTGTTGCGGTTCTCGGTAAAGGTTTGCCGTAAAAACGGACCTGTTTCAGCTGTTGTCCCCGAGGACGTCTATGAATGACACCGGACAGTTTTTCCAGAACGTACGCCTGATTGGTATATGAAACATCCCCAATCAGAAGCGTCGGGATTTCACCAATCAGAAGAATGCAGAGTTCCTGCGTCTGAAGAACTTCGGAGCATTCGCGCTCATACTCAGGAAGAAACAGCTTGGTTCCATCACTCAGTACAAGAATCTCCTTTTTCCGGCCGGTGATATGCAGCCGCTGCCGCTCGTCCAGAAAACCGAGATCTCCGGTATGAAGAATCCCGTTCTGAAGCACTTGATCAGTCTCCTGAGGACGTTTGTAGTATCCTTGCATGATACACGAAGGGGCGCTTATCAGGATTTCCCCGTCTGGAGCGATTGTTACGGTATCTTCCGGACATACCGTCATGGCAAATGGATCCGCGTCCGTACCGAGAGCGATTCCAGAACTTGTTTCGGTCAATCCGTAACCGAAGGCAGTCCGGATACCACGTTTCTTTGCAGCATCCAGAAGGGATGGAGGACAGTCGCCGGCACCGACAAGAATCAGCTTCAATTCAGGATTGACAGCATTCTGTTTCAGAAGAAAACCAAGCAGTAGAGGAACTGTACTGAGAGCGGTCGGCCGGAAAAAAGCACAGTCCTCATGATAAGTTCTTGGACCGCGTCCAAGAGCGACTGCTGCACCATTAGACAATCCCCATAAAAGCCCGCATACAAATCCGAATACATGATTCAGGGGGAGCATGCACAGCAGAATATCGTCAGGTGAAAGAGGAAGCAACGCACTGCCGTTCCAGGCAGATGACATCAGACTTTGATCTGTCAGTACGACAGCTTTTGAACTGTCGGTTGTTCCGGAAGTAAAGAAGAGAATTCTGTGAGCCCCGCTCTCGATTCCGTCGGTTAACATCGGTTCCAGTTCTTCACACAGATCAGGATCGCCCCACAGAGTATCCACGTCTGTACAGTGAATCGCCCGCCCGAGAGCATCGACCGGCAGATTTTCATCCAGCATCACGACCTGTAGACCTGCCTGCACCGCGGCAAACAATGTGACGACACATGGGAAACTGCTGTCTGAGAGTATGCCGAGGCAGGTTTTTCCGGAGGAGGACAGCTCAGCCGCGCGCACGTCGATTCTGTTCCTCAGTTCGGAAAATGAACATACAGCTCGCTCTTTCCCGCCGTAATACAGGGCGGGAGCTTCCGGGGAAACGGAAGCAAAATAGCTAATCACATCCGAGAAAGACTGAAAGCGCATAAACTGTTCCTCCTACTGATGTAATATAGCATATTCGCAAGAGGAAAAAAAGAATACAAATAATATATCTTTTGAATCTGTGGAAATAGAGTGCAATCAAAAGAGATATGCGTTATAATAAAACAGATGTAAATCTGGCGTAAACGCCGCGTATTTTATCAGTTTTAAGGAGCAAACGAAATGGATAAGAATGTACGTATCTGTATCGTCGGCGGGGGTCCGGCGGGTCTATCGGCAGGCATGTATCTGGAGAAAAAAGGTTATGAGAATTATACGATTCTGGAAAGGCTTGACCGTGTAGGAGGAAAGTGCTGGTCTCCTACGTATAACGGAAGACGCTATGAGATGGGCGCTATCATGGGCGTTCCGAGTTACTACGCAGTCCACGATGTTGAGGAATTCTGTGGGATTACGCACGACGGCCCGAAACTCAACCGCAATTATAAAAACAAAGACGGAAAAGTAATCGAACCGTTTGAACCCAAGAAGAATATCCTCAAGATTCCTCGTCTTCTGAAAATGAAAAAACAGGTTAAGAAACTTGGAGAACTGTTGGAAACCAAGTATAAAGGGTACGACGTTAACGGACACCGCGGAGTTGCTGAGGGGCGCTACGACGGATATTCCCAGGCGAACGCAAAACGCGAGCGAATCAAGGGGGAGAACCCGAATCTGAAAGATCTCTGCCTTCCTTTCAATCAGTTCTGCAAACTGAACGGAGTTGAGCTTACGCAGGATATTTGGGTTGGGCCGTATACTTCCTTCGGATATGGATACTTTGATGAGATCCCTGCTGCATACGTTTTGAAGTATCTGGATTTCCAGACGACGATGAACTTTGTCAAAGTAAATCTCTGGACTTGGAAAAACGGTTCCCAATATATCTGGGAGCAGCTGAATGATCATCTGAAACATCCCGCAAGACTTAACAGCAAGATCGAAAAAGTCGAGCGTAAAGACGGGAAGGTCTACGTTACCGTAAACGGAAAAGTTGAGGAGTTTGACAAGATCATCGTGACCGCGCCGCTCTTTATTCCGAACAAGCGCGCGGACGGTCAGGTCGGCATGGTTGATTATTTCGACGCTCGTCAGGATGAAAAAGAACTGTTCAGCAAGATCGATTATGAGCGGTATGATGTGCTCGCAGTTGAGACTAAGCCGGAAGACCATCCGGAGATCTCGTACTATGTATTCGAAAACATGACAAAGGAGCGGCTCGGCCATCTGATGGTTTATTATCGCCGTTGGAAAGATACCAAAGATCAGGTCATCACCACTTATGCGCTCAGAAAACATAAGGATACCGCAGAGATTCCATATGAAGACTGTAAGAAGACTGTGCTGGAAGATCTCAAGACCATGAAAAATCCTGCCTCCAATGTTATCAATGAGTGGAGCGTATACTACTTCCCGCATGTCTTCTCGAAAGATTATGCAGATGGATGGTATGACAAGGTGGAAGCCATGCAGGGTCAATACGATACGTATTACGCTGGTGAGGTCATGAGCTTCGGCGATATGGATGAAACAGCTGAATATTCACGCGAGCTGGTCGAGCGTTTCTTCTGAGAGAGAGAGCAAAGTGAGGGAGCGGAACAATACAAAAACGCTCCCTCCTATTCTGTTATGGAGGACACAATGAAGTTTTATAAGGATCATTATGACGTGATCGTGATCGGCGGTGCGCTTGCGGGCTTGTCTTCCGCATTGATGCTCGCGGACAAAGGCCTGGATGTTCTGGTTCTTGAAAGGCATAACTTACCGGGGGGAATCGCAACAAGTTTTGTCAGGAGCGGAATCGAGATCGAAGCGTCGCTGCACGAGATGATGAGCATCGGACCGGAAGGCAATCGCCTGAAAGTCGGAAAATTTCTTGAGGACATGGGCGTGAATATTGACTGGTTGAAGGTCCCAGAGGCGTATCACGCTTCTTTACCTGGTCTAGAGGTGACGCTCCATCCAGGACTGGATACATTTGCAAGAGAAGTTGATGCCGAGGTTCCAGGAACTTATGAAAAAGTACTGAAGCTGCTGAATCTCTGCCACACGGTATTTGACTCCGTCAACGAGCTCTCAATTCATCCGATGAGCAAGGTACAGATGCTTTTGAAACATGAAGCGTTTGTCAAAACTGCAGGCTACTCCACGCAGGAGGTAATCGATACCTTCGATCTTCCCCAGAAGGCGAAGGACCTTCTCGCACCGTACTGGATTTATGTCGGTACCGGCTTCCAGACACTGCCATTTACAATTTTCTCTGTTCTGATGGCGGATTATATTGGATATGGCTCTTATATTCCACGCAAGTTCAGCCATGAGATGAGCCTTAAGATGGCTGAACGGGCTGAAGCAATGGGCGTGCAGATCGAATACAAGCAGCATGTTGAGAAGATTCTTGTCCGGAATGGAAGAGTCTATGGCGTGCGAACCGCACGGGGCGATGAGATCCACTCTGATTATGTAATATCCGCTGCTTATCCGAACAAAGTGTATACTTCCATGATTGAGCCTATATCCGAAGTCCCTGAAAGGGCAATCAAAATGGTAAACGGCAGACGTCTAAGCCTATCCGCATTTTCGGTGATTATGATTCTCGACAAGCCGGCAGAAGAACTGAACATCCATGATTACAGTATCTTCCATGGTGAGTCAATGGACACGGAAGCATTATATACGGATTTGGCGGGACTTGGGCCGTACCGTTATCTGACCTGCATCTGCCATAATCTGGCGAATCCTGACGCAACTCCTGCAGGCACATGCTCCTTCTCTATCACAACTTTGCCGCGAGTGGAAGGCTGGAAGACAGTTGGAGCGGAAGACTATGACCGTGTGAAACATGAGGTCGCAAAGCAAATGATCGAAGAAATGAGCAAGTATTTCGGGGTGAATCTTCTGGATCATGTCCTTGAGATCGTCATCGAAACACCGATGACAGTTGCCCATTATACCGGCATGTGGAACGGATGCATCTACGGTTATGCCCATACGATGGAGGATCATATCGTCGCAAGGCTGCAGACTGCATCATCTGAGAAGTTTATCGAAGGACTCGAGTTCGCAGGCGCGCATCAGATCTCCGGGGACGGCATGGGTCCTGCGGTAACAAACGGAAGGAAAGCTGCGAAAAACGTGCTGGATGATATCAAAGCAAAAAAGGAGGCTGCTGCAAAATGAGAGTGAAAGGCTTTTTGAAAGATGTAGGCGGCGCGTCCAGAGTCACGAAAGCGCGTCTTTCCGCGTTTGAGCAGGCATCTCCGATCCCGGAAAAAAGAGATCCGATCGGAGAGGTTGCCCGCGAATGGCATCCGGGAACGCTGGATCTAATCGTCACCGGAATCCGGGATTCTTCCAGAACATGCAAAACGATCCGCTTTGAAAGGGTCGGAGGAGGAAAACTTCCTCCGTTCTATGCAGGGCAGTTCATATCGCTTGCGTTAATGATTGACGGAAAGATCATATGCCGCCCCTACTCGATTTCATCTGCTCCGTATGAGGCGCGGAATGAAAACGGATACGTGGAAATCACAGTCCGGAGGTCAAAGGGAGATGGGTTTATCGCTGATTATATCAACGACTCGCTTGCAGTTGGTGATCATGTCAAGGGATCGATGGGACTGGGACAGTTTTACTGGGAGCCGCTTCGTGATGCGAAACATGTTGTAGCGCTTGCGGGAGGAATCGGAATCACGCCGTTTGTCTCCATGGCGAAGGAGATCGCACACGGGACGCTTGATTACGACTTGACGATTCTGTACGGATCCGTCGCTTCAGACGATATCATTCTTAAGGACGAATTGGAAGCGCTCAGCTGTGACAAGGTTCATATTATTCATGTCCTTTCCGGAGAGGAACCGGGATGGACCGGGGAAAGGGGATTCCTGACAGCTCAACTAATCAAAAAATACAGTGCTCCCGATACGACATACTTTGTCTGCGGACCTCAGGCGATGTACCGGTTCCTCAGGGAGGAGATTGGAAAAGTCGGTGCTCCCAAGCGGCGTATCCGGTTTGAGATGTTCGGACAGGTGAGAGACATCTCTGCCTGCCCGGGATATCCAAAGGAGAAAAAGGATGCGGTATTCAATCTGACTGTAATGCGAGGTATTCATGCGGATGTGATCCCGGCGAAGGCGTCCGAGAGCCTTGTCGTTGCGATGGAGCGCGCCGGCATCACGATTCTGACGGAATGCCGCAGTGGCGAATGTGGATTCTGCAGAACGAAAGTTGTCAGCGGTGAGTTTTTTGTTTCTCCGGAAGGAGACGGGAGACGCATGGCGGACAAGGACTTCAACTATGTGCACGCATGCGCGACATTCCCGCTGAGCGATATGACCATCAAGATTCCAATCGTGTAAGGAGGGAAGAATATGATAAAAGAAGTCAATCCCAGAATTCACGTGAATGAAACCGATTATCCGAAAGACGGCCATCACTGCGACGATCCGGAAAAAGCGAAGCTTGTCAGGAAACTTGCACTGATGATCACGGACAACATTCCGAGAAAACTTCCCGGCGGGATGAAGGAAAACCATATGGATTTCTGGATTCTGGACCGCCTTTTGACCAAGGATGAGGTAAAGTTCCTGCTCAGTTTCAAAAAACGCAGAGTGGGCCTTGTGACCAAAGAACTTGCGGAACGCAACAATATGCCGGAACCAGAAGCACAGAAGATCATCGATCATCTTCTTTGGATTGGCATTCTGGAACAGAACCGGGACAATGCGGATCAGCATATCCAGTACTGGGTTCCGAAATGGGTCGTGGGTTCAGGTGAATATATGGTTGAGCATAAAACACTGCCGGATGAGCATCCGGAGGTCGCTACCATGTTCAACCTTGCGCCGCAGGAGCCGCTGGAACTGGCCGCGAAACTGGTGCCACCGGGCGGGGCAGGAATCGGCATGCATGTTATCCCGGTCGAGAAAGCAATCAATGCTTGTCCTGAAAGCGTCAGCGTCGAGCATCTCTCCCATTGGCTGAATAAGAACGATAAGTTCTGCACCATGGTATGCGCCTGTCGTAAAGCGCAGCGTATTCGCGGAGAAGGCGTGGGAGATATCGAAGGACAGATGTGCATCGGTGTCGGCGATATAGCGGAGTTTCTGGTCGAGTCCGGAAAGGACGCGCACTATGTAACACGGGAGGAAGTTCTGGAGATTCTTGAACGCAGTGAGCGGAAGGGATACGTTCATCAGATCACGAACCTGGACGGTCCGAACCGTATCGTGGGCATCTGCAACTGCTCAGCAGGCAGTTGCTACGGACTGCGCACATCCCAGCTGTTCAACACACCGAACATGTCGCGCTCGGCATACCGTGCGCACGTAGACAAATCAAAATGTGTCGCTTGCGGAAAATGCGTCGAGGTCTGTCCAGCTGGAGCAGCAAGACTCGGACAGAAACTCTGCAAAGCGGATGGAACGCGCGTCAAGTATCCGATGCGGGATCTTCCAGATGACAATGTCTGGGGAGAGGATCGCTGGGATCCGAATTACCGGGATGCCAATAAAGTGAATTGCTACGATACAGGTACATCACCGTGCAAAACAGCCTGTCCGGCGCACATCGCCGTGCAGGGATATATCAGAATGGCAGCGGAGGGAAGATATGCGGAAGCAGTTCGCCTGATTCGGCAGGACAACCCTTTCCCGGCAGTCTGCGGAGCGGTGTGCAACAAGCGGTGCGAGGACCGTTGTACAAGAGGAACAGTCGATCAGCCTGTGGCGATCGATGAAATCAAAAAGTTCCTGGCGCAGTGGGAACTTAAGAATCCCGAGAGTTTCACGGAAATCTGCGAAAACGGTGAAGGGAAACAATGGGATGACTATAAGATTGCAGTCATCGGCGCCGGCCCGGCAGGTCTTTCCGCAGCTTATTATCTGCGCAGAGAGGGCTATCCGGTTACTGTCTTTGAAAAGGAATTGCGCCCGGGCGGTATGTTGCTCAACGGGATTCCTAATTTCCGCCTGGAAAAAGAGGTGCTGAAAGAAGAAATCGGAATCATCGAAAAAATGGGAGCGGAATTCCGACTTGGTGTAGAGGTCGGAAAGGATATCACAATCGAAGAACTCCGCGCGCAGGGATATAAAGCGTTTTATATCGCAATCGGTCTGCAGGGTGGCCGCCTTGCAGGCGTTCCCGGAGAGGATGCGAAAGGTGTCGAATCCGGCGTAGGTTTTCTCAGGAGAGTCAATCTCGGAGAAGCGTGCAGCCTTGACGGAGACGTGGTTGTTGTTGGAGGTGGAAACGTTGCGGCGGATGTCGCACGGACTGCCCTGAGATGCACGGACGGAAAAGTTACGATGGTTTGCCTTGAACAACGGGAAGAGATGCCGGCGGCCAAGGATGAAGTCGAAGAAGTCGTACAGGAAGGCATCGAGATCATGAACGGATGGGGACCTAAAGAGATCCTGATTGAAAACGGAGCAGTCAAGGGGATTCTGTTCAAGCGCTGTACCCGTGTCTATGATGAGAATCACCGCTTTTCTCCTCGGTATGACGAGAATGAAACGATCTCGATTCCATGCGCGAACATTCTGATGGCAATCGGACAGTCTGCACAGTGGGGAGAACTCGTCAAGGGAACCAAGGTAGAGATCCGGCCGAATGGAACAGCTGTTGCCGATCCGGTCACATACCAGACAGGGGAGCCGGATATCTTTGTTGGAGGCGATATCTATCACGGTGCCCGCTTTGCAATCGATGCGATCGCAGATGGAAAACAGGGAATGGTATCGATCAATCGCTTCGTGCATCCGGGACAGAGTCTGGTAATCGGCAGAGATCTGAGAAACTTCATTGAGCTCGACCGTGAAGATGTTTCAATGCCGGAATCGTTCGATAATGCATCGCGACAGCGTCCGGGCGAAAAAACTGGTAAAGCGAGAGAGTCTTTCAGCGATCTGCGGCTACCCCTGACAGAGGAACAGGTCAAGAAAGAAGCCAGCCGTTGTCTTGGCTGCGGAGCGACAGTAGTCGATCTGAACCAATGCATCGGATGCGGACTGTGCACGACAAGATGTGAATTTGATGCGATCCATCTGACAAGAGATCTTCCCGCCGCGAGTGATATGCACACAGCTGAGGAGATGATGGGCCTTGTTGGTCCGTATGCATTGAAACGAATGGGAAAGATCATCAAAAAGAAAATTACGGGAAAGTCCGAGTATCCGACAGAACAGGAATAGTGAAGGCTTATCCGCATCAATTTGACGTGGAGAGTCTTGCGGATAAAAACAAACGATGTTATACTTGCTAATAGCAAAAATTGATCGTTATGAATCGACCATACATGCATTATTATGAGGAGGTATAAACATGGGATATTGCAATAATTGCGGCAATGAGCTGAAAGACGGTGCAAAATTCTGCGAGCACTGCGGAGCACCCGTAGACGCAGCGAAGGAACCGGTCAGCGAATACGCCGAGAAGCCGGTAGAGTATTATACAGAAGCACCGGTCGTTAACACATCGGAACAGGATGCCATGGCGAAGAGCGCTATGATTATGAGTATCGTAGGACTCGCACTCTCGGAGCTCGGTCTTCCGGGTATCATCATTAGCGCAATCGCAAAGGGTAAGGTCAAGAAGGCAACGGCAGCAGGTGCTACCGGCGGTAAACTGAAAGTTGCCCGTATTCTCTCAACGATCGGCATGATTCTTTCGATCGTGATGACCATCTTCTGGATCATCTATTTCGTGGCAATTGGCGCAGTTGTGGTATACGGCATTAATGAAGGCGGTTTTGATAGTCTCGAAAACGCATTCAGCTCGTTCTAAAATTGAAAGCAGAAACAAAAGCAGGGACTGGGAAACAGTCCCTGCTGGCTTTTTTGGACTTTTGTTCTTATCATGTCAGACAGAATGGAGGACATCTTCCAGATATGCCTTGTATCGATTCCGAACTGCTGACGGGGCGGCGACTGTAATATGGCCAGCCGATGCAGCAAGCCATCCGAAGAACAGAGGAGAGAGAGATGTTTTGATTTCAATAGCGCAGGTTTCGTCCCGTCTGTCTGTAATCGTGATATTCCGCCCATACCGGTCGATCACGGAATCAAGAGCGGAGACATCACACTGAAGGATAACAGTATACAGCGGACTGGACTCTGCTGCTCCCTCTGAAAGGCTGTAAAAGGAATACTCTTCCTTTCCGGTACGACCTGCGTGTGTGACTACAAGATTGGAAACTCGGTCCAGACGGAAGCGCCTGAAGCAGAGTTCGCGGGAGTCATAGGCCAGCATATGATAACGGCCGCTCTCAAAGAGCACGGAAAACGGGCTAACGTGAAATGCTTTTCCATCCTGCTCATACACAGGTTTTTTATCCATTCCATAATGCCAGTACCGGAAACGGATCTGCACGTCTTCCGCGATTGCCGTATAGACTGTATCAATTGCCCGGAAGAGCGATTCGTTCGGGGAATGGTCGCGGAAGGGATGATCCAGTTTGCGCTGAATCAACTCGGAACGGTACCGGCTGGATTGAGCAGAAACCTTCTGTATCAGTTTCTGCGCACGCTTTTCCGTGAGAAAAGAAGCTGACTGAACGGAGTCGATCAGCATTTTCAGATCATTTACCTCGTATTCTCTTGTATTCAGATAATACGCGGCAGTTCTTCCGAGCTTTTTTAGAGCGATATCCATCCCATAAATTCTCAGAGCCTCGATATCGCTGTATATACTTTTTCTTTCAGCATCGACCTGACGCGCTTTCAGCATCGCGAGCATCTCCTCCATTGTCAGAGGATGCTCCGCATCTGTTTCCAGCAGGAAGTCACGAAGATATAAAAGTTTCAGTTTTTGATTTTCACCTTTTGCCATAGCGTTATTTCAATTCATCGGTACAATTTCCTGAACGGTTACAGTTCCGTCCGCAACTGTGAACCGTACGTCGAAACCGGCATAATAGAACCCGAACAACCGGTCCGGGTCATCGCAGTACGCAGGCCTCGGATCCTGTCCGAGCGCTTCGATCAGGGCGGGCTGCTTGGGCTCCGGAATCAAGGCAAGCAACGGCTGAGGAAAAACTACCTGAAGGGAATCCTCCGCATGCACGTCAGAGAAGCCGCCGACAGCGTCCGTATGGATATCGGTAAAAGGAAGATACGGCTTGATATCGTAGATCGGCGTGCCGTCCATCAGATCGACTCCGGATACGATGAGGACCGTTCCTGCATTCGGTCGTGATTCAATTGATTCCAACCGGACGGAACTGAGACCGATCGGGTTCGGACGGAACGGAGAACGCGTTGCAAATACGCCCATCCGTGTATTTCCGCCGAGACGGGGAGGCTTGACCATCGGTGCAAACCGGTTCGCAGGCTCTACAGCGGAGAACCCCCAGATCAGCCAGAGATGTGTAAAGCCGTCGAGGCCTCGCAGGGCATTTGCATCCCGGAATTCCGGCTCAAAAATAATCTCTCCGAGACAGCTTGGCATCAGACCGCTTTGACGGGGTATTCCGAATTTTGTAGGAAAATCCGTCCGGATTACAGCAATCGGACGAAGAATCAGTTCATCCATACGTTAAGACTGCAGCCCTGCTTTTCGGACAGCTTTTTTTCTGCGGTTGCTGCGGATTACCACATAGACCATCATGATAATCGTGACGGCATATGGGATAATGCCGGTCAGATCGGAACTGATTGAACCCTGCAGCCTCAAGCCAAGCGCATCAAAGAATCCGAACATCAGCGTTGCAAGGTATACTTTTATAGGATTCGCGCCGCCGAAAATCACACAGGCAAAAGCTACAAATCCACGGGAATTGCTCATATTCTCAGCAAAGGTCCCGTTGAGATATCCCAGGGAGAGATGAGCACCAGCGATTGCACACAGAACACCGCAAAGGATGCTGGCAGTCCATTTCATCCGTTCGGGAGAAAGGCCTGCAGTGCGGAGCGTCTCCGGCTTTTCACCGGAAGCGCGGAGATGGAACCCGTACGGCGTTTTGTAGATATACAGCCAGAGCAGCAGAACAAGAAGAAAAGCTGCGTAAACGAAGAGAGAGTGTCCTCCGATCACATCTCCGATAAATGGGATCCGAGATACCGGCCCGAGACTCAGATTCGGCAGGGATGGATAGCCTTTGGCACCGGAGGTGCCGAAGATCGCACGGGAAAGATAGGATGTCAGCCCCAAAGCGAATGTATTCAGTGCACAGCCGATGATGAATTCATCAGAGTGGAACTGAATCACAAAGAGTGCGTAGAAAAGTCCTACCAGAACACCGACACCGATCGCGAGAGCAAGACCAGCCCACGCGGAACCAAAGACAGCGCTTCCAAGCACACCGAAAAATGCACCCATAAGGATCATTCCGTCCATGCCGATATTCATGATGCCGGCGTGTTCGGTCAGTGCACCGCCGAGAGCGGCGATCGCAACGGGAGTTGCGCGGCGGAGCATCTCATTGAAAGTGCCGGGGGACAGAATACCTGAAATTGTTTCCCAGAAACCGTTCATACCGATGCCTCCTTCTGACGCTGCCTTGCAGCAAGACGGGCACGTCTCCTCTGCAGCATCGATTCAACGGACGACATGATCCCGCTTTCCGCCGCCATGAAGAAGATGATGACCGTCTGCAGAATCAGATAGATCTGAGACGGAATTCCGATTAGTTCCATTCCCTGAGCGCCGATCTTTAAAACGGCGAAGAACAGGGATAGGAGAATAACGGCGACGGGCTGATAGGATGCGATCATCGCAACCATGATCGCTTCAAAATAGTAATCGTTCGATATGGAACTCTTATACAGATGCTCCACACCGTATACGCGGAACATGCCTACCAATCCGCACATCGCGCCGGAGATCAGCATACATATGAGAACGAGTCGGTCAGTCTTGATCCCGGAAAAGAACGCAAAACGGGGATTCTGCCCGGTTATTCTCATCTCGAACCCCTTTGAGGTTTTCTCCATGACATACCAGACCAGAAATGCAATGAGCGCAGCAACGATTACGGCAGTGGTCAGATTGGAGCGCGGGATCAGCTTCCCGAACCAATAGTTCGCATTTAGTGATTCTGTTGCAGCGACAAGATTCTTGTTGGCATTTTTCCAAGGACCTTTTGCAAGGTACTGGCAGAGAAAAGCAGCAATCGTGTTCAACATGATCGTCGTTATGACTTCGTTGACCTTGACCTTGACTTTCAGAAAACCCGGGATGAACGCATATGCCGCGCCGACCGCCATTGCTGTAAGCGCCGCCACCGGGATCACAATCCAAGGACTCATCCCGTTCATCCAGATTCCGACTTGACACGCGAAGATTGCTCCGAGAAGAAGCTGACCTTCTCCACCGACGTTGAAGATTCCGACGCGGGCACCGAGTACACAGGCAAGGCCACAGATACAAAGGACCATGGCATACTCCAGCAGATCCCCGATATGACGGGCGGAATCAAATGCGCCGGAAAGCATTGCGCCATAAGCTGCGAGAGGACTGAATCCGGAGGCTGACAGAATGATTGCGCCGATTCCGAACGCAAGAAGAATGCTTACAGCCAGTGAAAACAGATAGCGGAACCGGACAAAAAGAGACTGTTTTTCCTTCACGCCTGTTCCTCCTTTCCAGAACGGTCTCCGGTCATATAGTAACCGATTTCTTCTTTAGAGATTTCTCCGGCTTTGAATGAGCCGGTCACTTTCCCTTCATACATAGTGATGATACGATCTGACAGACGGAAAACCTCATCCAGATCTGCGGAGCAGAGAAGAATGGCAGCACCTTCATTCCGACGGTCGATGATTGCCTTATGGATGAACTCGATCGCACCGACGTCAACGCCGCGGGTCGGCTGAGCGATAATCAGAACAGGAGTATCAAAACTGAATTCACGGGCGACAACAACCTTTTGCATGTTGCCGCCGGACATGGATCCAACGGATACATTCAAACCGGCGCCGCGGATGTCAAACTTCTCATAGACTTCCTTTGCATAACGTTCGATCGTGGACCGTCTCTGATGAAAACCGAACAGATTGAACTCCTTATCGTCATGCTTCCCGACCATAAGGTTGTCTGTAACGGAGGCAGGGGAAGAGATACCTGTTGAAATGCGGTCTTCCGGGATATGGGACAGGCCGATTGTACGGATCTTATCCGGCGAAAATCCTGCGACTTCCTGACCGAGAATACGGATGCTACCGGAATCAGGCTTCCGCATGCCGGTAATGGCCTCGATGAGCTCACTCTGTCCGTTTCCTTCTATAGCGGCGATTCCAAGGATCTCTCCTGCGCGGACGGAAAGGCTGAGTCCGTTGACCGCGACCAGCCCGCGATTGTCGGAAACAGTCAGACCTTTTACTTCGATACGGTTTTCCCCGGGCTCACCGGTCTTCTGAAGATCATCGTACAGCACCGGTCTGCCAACCATCATGGAAGCAAGATCACGCTCATCGGTATCGCAGGTGTTTTTCACACCGACCAGTTTTCCTTTGCGCATGACACCGACACGATCGGAGATCGCCATAACTTCATACAGTTTATGCGTGATGATGATCACGGTCAGCCCTTGTTCACGAACAACCTTCCGGATGACATCAAACAGTTCGTCTGTCTCCTGTGGTGTAAGTACAGCGGTTGGTTCGTCAAGGATCAGAATACGTGCACCGCGATACAATGTTTTCAGAATCTCGACTCGCTGCTGCAGACCGACACTGATCTCTTGAACAACAGCGGAAGGATCCACCTGAAGCCCATAGGTATCCACAAGGTGTTGCGTCTGTTTTTCGGCTAGACGTTTATCAAAGAAGAGACCAAATTTTTTCGGCTCTTTGCTCATGACGATGTTCTGCGCGACCGTAAAGGATGGAACCAGCATAAAATGCTGATGCACCATCCCGATTCCACGCGCGATCGCTTCCTTCGGGGAGAAGTTTTCAATCTTTTTCCCTTCGACGAAAACCTCACCGTCAGTTGGCTCCTGAATCCCATAAAGGATATTCATCAGCGTGGATTTACCTGCACCATTCTCGCCGACCAGTGCAAAGACCTCTCCGCTCCGGATATCGAGTGAGATATCGTCATTTGCGAGGACACCTGGAAACTCCATGCTGATATGTGAAAACTGCACTGCGTATTTTTCCAAAACGAAAACCTCATGCTTTAAGATGGAAAGACGGCATGACAGGGAAGCGTCACGCCGCCGGAAACTGCCCGTACACGCTGTCCGCAAAAGCGGAGACGGTTACCGTAAATGATTATCGGGTCGTATCAACTTTAATTTCTCCGGAACTGATCTTGGCTTTCAGATCTTCGACAGCTGCTTTCACGTCATCGGGAACCTGCTGTGTCATAGAAGGGTCTCCGTAGCCGATGCCGATGTAACCGGTAGCCATATCAGCAACCCAGGTTGTACCGAGTCTGCTGACATCGCCGGAAAGGAATTCCGAAACCGCGGTATAGATCGAACTTCCGACCTCTTTTTTCATGGAGCAGACAATCACCTCAGGATCAATGTACTTCTGATCGGAGTCAACGCCGATCGCATAGAAGCCCTTTTCCTTGGCGGCTTCGAAAACACCGTCGCCACAGGCGGATGCAATCTGGAAGACAACATCTGCGCCTTTGTCGTTCAGAGCAATTGCGCAGTCTTTGCCAACCGCGGGATCATCATAACTGTTGGAATAGTTCTTAACTACATTCACGGACGGATTATAGTATTTTGCACCCTGCTCATAACCGACGATAAAGTCGTTGATCGTATCAACATCCTCGCCGCCGACAGCGCCGACGGTGCCGCTTTTAGTCAGTGCCGCGGCGATATAGCCTGCCAGGAAGGATCCTTCGTTTTGTGCGTAAGTGATATTCAGGACGTTTGCAACCGGATGCTCTGTCGCATTATCAATCCAGATGAACTTTTTTTCGGGATAATCCGGCGCGATGCCCTCAATATTATAGAACTCCCAGCCGACTAGGGCGATAATATCCGCTTTCTCGGCAGCATTCTTGATCTGTATGTCATGATTCTCGTTATTGCATTCGATCGTAATCGGAGTCACTCCGAAATCCTTGACAAGGCGGTCAAGACCTTCTTTGGATGAATCGTAGAAAGAACGGTCTCCAAATTTGCCGGCGACGACAACGGCGACAGTCGCCTTGCTGTCGGAGCCTGCAGAAGGCTTCTTTGCACAGGCAAATACGGACAGAAGCAACATTGCCGAAAGAATGACTATCAAAACTTTTTTCATGTTATCTCTCCTTTGAATCTCTTCTTGTGAAACTGACTCCATTATACTACTTATTGGACAATATGCAATACCGAACTCTGGTGAATTGTCCTCCAGACCTGCACAATCAGTTTCGTTGAGAGCATACAAAATGAGGCTGTTCGGACTCGAACAGCCTCAAAGGCAGAACCGTCTGGCAGATCAGAACGCAAACTGGTAGACTGTGAACGCAACGTAGATACACAGAAGCAAAATGCCCTGCCACCGATACAGTTTTCCTTTGAACAGGGGAGGATAGCAAAGGAGGATCATAACGCCGAGCATAACGGGAATGTCGACGATCAGACTGGAGTTGAGGCCGGCAATCGTCTTTTCGGCAGGGATTGCAAAAGGTGAGATCGTGATAGCGGTACCGGATACCAGGACGATGTTGAACAGGTTCGCTCCGATGACATTTCCGAGCGACAAGGCGCCGTGCCCCTTGATCAGACTTGTGATTGCAGTAATCAATTCAGGCAGGCTGGTGCCGAGAGCGACCATTGTAAGGCCGATAACACTGTCCGGTACACCCAGCGCTTGCGCAATCAATGTGCCGTTGTCGACCAGAAGACGTGCCCCGACCGCGATTGCAGCCGCGCCAACGATGAGCAGCACAATTTCGAGCCATAGAGCCTTTGGCTTGCTCTCAGCTTCCTCGTCTTCCGATTCCTCTTCCGCCAACTCAGGGTGGTTCTTCATCTGAAGGGTTGACCATACGATATAGGTAACGAAAATCAGAAGGAAAAGAATGCCAATCCATCGGTCAAATCTCTTGAAAATGTACGCATTGGCGGAGTATATCACTGCTGCGGAGAAGAAAAACGCGGAGGGAAGAATGTATGTTTTCGAATTGACCGTGCCCGGGCGGAAGGACAATGTCAGGGCGGCGATCAAGCTGGTGTTGCATATAATGGAGCCAATTGCATTCCCATAAGAGATTCCGGCATTGTGCTCAATCGCAGCCTGGCTGGAAACCATAACCTCCGGAAGGGTTGTTCCAATCGAGACAATCGTTGCGCCGATTAGAAGCTCCGGAAGATGAAACCGGTGGGCGATGCCGACAGAGCCGTCCACAAACCAGTCTCCACCTTTGATTAAGAGTGCAAATCCAAGAAGAAACAATAAAATCGGTACAAGCATGAATTGAGTCCTCCTATGATGTTTATGCCGTGATCCGAATAATTTGAGATATGCGTTCACAACTTCACGAACATTTTCATCATACACCAGATCCACATTTAGAGCAATGGCTTATTTCGCTTCATCCTTCTGAAAAATCGATGTATATGAGTTTTTTGTGAACTCGAAGCAACACGCCTTGCCCATCAACAAAGGTATTGATATAATAAATTGAATAATTGTGTACGTATTGATAAGAACAGGAGGAGTGAAAACCATGCAGATTACGATCGATGGACATCTTGTCGAGGTAATGGCAAATGACAGGCTGATCGATCTTGTCAGGCGGATCGGACTCGACACGGAATCGCTGAAAACGCGCCCTCTTGCCGCTGATATCGCGGGAGAAGTGTTTACACTGAATTATGTGCCTCTTCGCGGTGTTGGAAACGACGAAGCCCCGACGACGGCGAGACTCCGGAGAGCGATTTTGAACGGCGGAGGGAAGGTCTCGCTGATCCGGTATGACGATCCGAGAGGAAAAATGGTATATGAGCGCACTCTGCTGTTCGTATTCTTTCTTGCAATGCGTTCACTTTATCCGGACAGGACGGCGAGAGTCAATCATGCGATCGGCAGCGGTCTGGACATCGAAATCAGCGGAAATGAACCTCTTTTCGAGGATGACATTGAAAGGATCCGGGAAAAGTGCAGAGAAATCGTTATAGCGGATTACCCGCTTGAACGAGTCCGGATGAAGATCGAAGACGCGATCAATCTGTTCGAGATGGACGGACAGGAGGATAAGGTGCGTCTGTTGAAATGGCGCAGCTTCCAGTATTTTGATGTTTATCGTCATGGGGACTATGCGGACTACTTTTATGGGGAAATGTGCCCATCGACCGGATATGCGAAAGTGTTCGACCTCCAGCACCGGAACGGGGGACTCTTTCTGCTTCGGCCGTCACTGAGAGACGTGGACATCGCAACAAGATATGTGTATTCGCCGCACATAGCAGGCGTTTATGAAGAAAGCGAGAAATGGGGGCAGCTCATGCACTGCTCAACTGTCGCGGATCTGAATTCCATGGTCGAGACGGGAACCGTCCGTGAACTCATCCGGGTCAACGAGGCGCTGCACGAGCGCAGATTTGCAGATATCGCAACGATGGTATTCCGGAAAGGGGCAAAAGCGGTACTAATCGCGGGTCCTTCCAGTTCCGGTAAAACAACAAGCGCGAACCGTCTTGCAACACAACTCCGGGTATTGGGAAAGAACCCGATCCTGCTTTCTCTCGATGATTATTATATTGATAGGAAATACGTTCAGCCGGATGAGAACGGGGAATATGATTTCGAACATCTGAACATGATTGACGTAGAGCAGTTCAATATCGATTTGGAAAAACTGCTCAAGGGAGAGATTGTTGAGATCCCGTCATTCGATTTCGCGACCGGTTCCAGAATCTACAACGGGCACATTGTTTCTCTGGCGGACAATTCGATTTTAATTATCGAAGGACTGCACGCGCTGAATCCTGCACTGCTTACGCCGGCGATCGACCGACAGCAGATTTTTAAGCTGTATGTCTCTGCCCTTACAACGATCAATTTGGACAATCATAACCGGATCCCGACGACAGATGTCCGTCTTCTTCGACGTATGGTCCGGGATTATCTGACACGAGGATCCACTATCGAAAGGACGCTGAATATGTGGGAAAGCGTGCAGCGGGGTGAGAAACGCTGGATATTCCCGTATCAGGAAGGAGCGGATGCGATCATGAATACCGCCCTTGTGTATGAGCTGTGTGTACTGAAGAAGCATATTTATCCGCTTCTGAATCAGGTAGAACCGGACAGCCCGAGCTATGATGAAGTGCATAGAATCATCAAATTTCTGAACTATATCAGAGACGCCGCCGTGGAAAATGAGATTCCGCCGACATCCATCCTGAGAGAGTTTGTTGGAGGAAATGCCTTCTATCGGAAGGAATCATCTGAATTATGACACAGAACTCAACAAAAACGAAAAAAAAGATCAAGACACGCTGGATCCGTCTGCTTTCGGCCACAGCGGCACTGCTGATGCTCTTCTCTCTGGCTTTTTGGGGAGTGAGCGCATTGCTGGAGGATACGGATTTAATCGATGAACAATATACCGCTCTCGGAACTTCGGAAGAGATGGAGATCTCAGTTCCAGACTTGTCCCGTGCTACTATCGCCTTGTTTGACTATATGAAGGGAAGACGCGATTCGATTAAGGTATCTGTTCGGCAAGGCGGGCAGGAAGTGGAAGACCTGTTCTACCATCCTAAAGAAGTAATTCATATGGAAGAAGTCCGGGATCTGTGGCGTACATTGGTTGTTCTCTCGGTTTTCGGAATAGCGATTGCGGGAGGATGTATTGCGGCAATCATATTTTTCGGTCATAGGAACAACAGAATCCGTGCAACGGGGACAGGGCTGATAACCGGTGCACTGGTTTTTGCGGGAATCATTCTGGCAGCTCTTCTATGGGCAGTCAGCGATTTCCAGAGTTTTTGGACCGTATTCCATTTCATAATATTTCCATCGTCTCTCATTCAATACTTGGCTGGAGGGTTGACGGTTGAGGCGTACAATTCACTGAATTGGGTCTTTGAATCGGACTATGCGATGATCAGAATGCTCGATGAACTGTTCCCGGTCCTTGTTACACGAGCGGGAATCGTATTCGGAGTTGAAACCATTCTGATTCTCTTTGCTGGAATTCTCATGAATCGACGTGGAAGAAAACTGGATCAGGCTGGGATTGAGATCGTTGAGGTACGAAACGTTTCAGCGGAAGAGCGGTATGTTCCCGTTGACGACGCTCCGGATTTGGTCCTCCAGCACAGACTGCAGAACTCCTCATTGAAACAGAAGAAAAAACTAATGGAAGAACTTCGAAAAACGCCGGAAGAACTTCAGAAAGAAGCCGAAGAAAAAGCTGCGGAGGCAGAAAAGGAACAGGCAAAGGAGAAATTGCAGGAGGAAGCTGACTTCCAGACAGAGAATGGTGTCAATGAACAGGAAAAGCAATCGGAAGAAATCAAGTCTGAAGAGAGCAAGGATGACTTTGGACAGGGTGTTTCGGAAGATGAGCTAATCGATGTGCTGTCGGGTACCAGGTCCGTTCCTGCTAGGGAAAAACTGACAGCGGGAGAAACCGAACCTGCTCCTGAGCGGACGGAAAATAAGCAGAAAGCGGAAGACGAATGACATATTTTGAAAAAGCAAAACAAAAGCAGCTGGCGTTGGCCCTTCGCGGCGACGCCGTTGTTCTGTCAATTGAGACTTCGTGTGATGAAACCGCTGCTGCGGTCGTGCGCAACGGACGTGAGGTTCTGTCGAATGCCGTTTTCACGCAGATTCCGATCCACCGTGAATACGGCGGGGTAGTTCCTGAACTTGCCAGCCGGAATCATGTGGAGCGGATCACGGAAATCGTACAGATCGCACTTGAGAATGCTGGCAGAACGCTTGATACCGTCGATGCTATAGCGGTTACCTGCGGGCCCGGGCTTGTCGGAGCCCTGCTGGTCGGAGTCAGTTACGCAAAAGCGCTTGCGCTGTCGCGTGATCTTCCACTGATTGGGACGAACCACATTCTCGGTCATATTGCCGCAAATTATCTGACATTTCCGGATCTTGAGCCTCCATTCACCTGTTTGATTGCTTCCGGCGGACACAGTCATATTGTCCGTGTCCTGGATTATGACAAATGTGAGCTAATTGGAAAAACAAGGGACGATGCGGCAGGTGAAGCATTCGACAAGGTTGCAAGGGTACTCGGTCTTCCGTATCCGGGAGGACCAGAACTGGAGAAACTGGCGGCTACGGGAGATCCGAAAGCACTTGTTTTTCATTCCGCATTCAACGAAGGCGACGGTTTCGACATGAGTTTCTCAGGCCTGAAGACAGCGGTCATCAACGTGATGCATACAGCTGATCAGAAACACGAGACGGTCAGCCGTGCTGACGTTGCGGCAAGTTTCCAGTATGCTGTAAACCATATTTTGTCAGACAAAGCGGTAAGAGCTGCAGATGGGACACTTGCACTTGCCGGAGGAGTATCAGCGAACAGAAATCTTAGAGATATGCTTTCGCGGAAGTGTGCGGCAAAAGGGATCCGCTTTTGCTGCCCTGATTTCCGTTACTGCACGGATAATGCGGCGATGATCGGCTCAGCGGCCTACTATCTACTGATGAAAGGGCATCTGTCTGATCTGGATCTGAACGCGACCCCATATCTTCCTATCTGCTGACGCATCACAATGAAAAGACGCCGGAATTCTCCGGCGTCTCATTCATTTGGAGCGAATTACTTAGCAGGTCCGATCAGGCCAAAATTACCATCTTTGCGTTTATAAAGCACATTCACATCGCCTGTTTCCGCGTTCTCAAAAACAAAGAACGCATGGCCCAGAAGATCAATCTGAAGCATGGCCTCTTCTTCGCTCATGGGCTTAAAGGGGAATTCCTTGTATCTTACGATACGGGGACCGGAAGCTTCCTCTTCTTCGTCATACGGAAGATCCGCAAACGCATCCTGTCTGAGCGTTTTTTCCAGACGAGTACGATTGTGAACGATCTGTTTTTCCAGTTTGTCCAGTACGTTGTCCAGAGAAGCATACATGTCAGTTGATACTTCTTCTCCCCGGATCAGTCTGCCGCCATGCGGAATGGTTACTTCCACAATGTGACGGTTCTTCTCAACGGAGAGCGTTACCTGTGCTTCGGTGTCTTGCGGAAAATAACGGTCCAGTTTAGACAGCTTCTTTTCAGCAACTTCACGCATGTAGGAGGAGATCTCCAAATTCTTTCCGCTAATCGAAATACGCATACTGTATCACTCCTTCCGACACATTATTGTCTTGTGTCATATTAATCATATCACATCCGCAAGTGTTTTAACATCCTTTTTTTACAAATGAGTGATAATTTTCAGAAGACAGCATTCCTCTCCTTTTCTACCAGAGAAGAATGTTTCATTTTGTTCAAAGTCTGCACGTAATTATGCCACACTCAACAGATATAATTCATAACGTAGAAACAAGATGTATTGTTTCTGCAGCCTCCATTATACTTCCTAATAATACTCCCCCTGAGCAGCGCACCAGCCCCCTCGGTGCGCTGTTTCCTTATTTCTGCCGCTGGTGCGGCTGGTCAAGAGCTTTTTCAATAGCCCGGAAGCGCTCGGACAGAGGCGGATGATCGTAAGTCAACCTGACGAGCATGGGATCCGGAGAGAGATCGGCAAAGTTTTCCCGGGCAATCTTTTTCAAGCCGGAAATCATTGCTTCTCCCAAACCTTCTCTTACTGCTTGCCAATCAGCGTGAAACTCCTGCGTGCGGGAGATACAGGCAGTGAAAAGACTGATTAGCGGGGAGAGCAAAGCAAGCTCAACCTGTATCAGAAGAATCAGAACGAATCCGTAATTAACGCGGTCAAATCCGAAACATGTACAGATGGAAGGTACTGTAACATCGATCCAGGCAATCAGCGTGATGAGAGAGATAGTCATCAGGCTCAGAACCTGTCTTTTCAATGTATCCCTGTGAAGACCGTGTCCCATCTCGTGTGCAAATACCGCGCAGATCTCATCATCGGTAAAAGAAGAAAGAAGCGTATCGTACAGAACAATCGTTTTCATATATCCGAATCCCGTGAAATATGCGTTCGATTTCGTTGAGCGTCGGGAAGCATCCATGACCAGAATCGCACGGACACGGTATCCATATCGTTCGAGCATCCTTGTCAGACGTGTCCGCAGATCGCCGTCTTCCAGAGGTACAAACTTGTTGAACAGCTTGGAAAACACAGGAGAAAGAAATGTGCCGATCAGGGTAAAGAAGAACAGGACACCAACAAAGAGGAGCAGAATCCAGTTGCCAAAGGCGGTATGCAGAGAGATAAAAGTACAGAGCAGACCTCCGGCCAAAGTGCTTTCGAGCAAAAAAGATTTGATCTGATCAATCCAGAAAGTTTTTTGAGAAGTGCGGTTGAATCCGTATTTCTGCTCGATTCCCATCGTGAAATGGTAATCAAACGGGAGATTTACGACAACTGAAACCACCTGATAGAAAAGAAACACTGTGAGTGCAGCGAAATAAGGCTGTTCCCGGAACGGATACGCAATTCGGGCGAATACATCGAACAGCAACAAAAACAGGAGAACAGCGGAGCTGGTCAGTATTCTTATGATGGAAAAACGGTTCTTTTCCGCATGATACTGCTTCCAACTGGCATAGGTTTCAGAATCATAGATTCCTTTGCAGTTTTCGGGAACCGGGTTATGCTCGCTTCTTGCAGAGAGGATATGGAGCCAGAGATCATACAGTACCGTAATTGCATATACGGTCAGTATTACAAGCTTCAAAATCATAGACGCCTCCGGCCGTTGCAGAACAGTAACGATGTATCCGCCTCAGTCGAGATTCTTGATGACTTTAATCGCAACACCCTGGATTGAGAGGTCATGGGCGGAGAGATCGACAGTCTGCACGGTAAAATCGTCGTTTTCAGGAACGAGTTCAACACGGCTGTTACGGCGGGGATAGTATCTTTTGAGAGTAGCGTTCTCGCCGTCTACAAGCGCAACGACGATCTGACCGGGATCCGCATTATCCTGCTGTCTGACTACGACAAGATCTCCGTCATCAATACCGGCTTTTTTCATGGACGCACCATTCGCACGCAGAATAAAGAATGTTCCCTTCCCGACGAGCGTTTCCGGAAGCATGACATACTCCTCGATGTTCTCTTCGGCGAAAAGGGGACATCCGCACGCGATTGAACCGATGACCGGAACGCTTACAGTAGCCTCTCTCATCTTCAAATCAGCTTTTGTCTGGATCTTTCTGTGCCCGGAGTATTCCAGCATACCATGCGCATTCATATATCGAAGGTATCGGCTAACAGTCGCCTGAGGGATTCCTGTCATCCTGACAAGTTCCAGAATCGTCGGAGCGACGCCTGTTTCAGAACGGTACTGATTGATTGAGTCCTCCAGAATCGTGAAATACTCTTTTTTCAACAGCTTCATATCTCCACCTCACTATACGATAACTTCATCTCATTTTATACTGATAAATCCAGATTGTCAAGGCGCAAGTCCCGCGAATCACCCTTATAGAAACGCGGAACCGGCTGATCAGTCCTGCCGTGTTCCGTCACCATATGTTTCACAGAATCTCGCAGCGAAAGAGGGAGACCTTCCGTTTGCAAGAAGATGAGAAACATCGCCGATTGCGGATGCACGGAGAACAGCGATCCCTTTACGCCGCTCTTCTGTCACCAGCGTTGTTACGGAGGATGGAGCTACGGCCAGACCATGCCAAAGGATCATGGGAGACACATTCATGAGATGACTCATCAGTACGCACATTACTCCGAGATGGCAGAAAAACGCAAAGGTATCAGTATTTGGCCGCAGGACCTCATACCAAAGACCGTTTCGGGCATAACCTTTTTCCAGCAAAAGAGTATCAAACGCAGAGATGACTTTATCGTACGATTCCCCGACATGATACCGGGTAAACCATTCATTATTCTTCCATTCCGAAACCGAAAGAAAACGCGGATCCGCCAGCCAGTCCTGCGGAAGCCAGTCCCAAGCGACTTTTTTCTTTCCGGCTGTGTCCGGCCTTTTTATATGCGGCTCAAACTCGCGGAGCCAGGGACATACCACAGCGGTGCGGCTGGTAGTTTTCAAAACAGGCGCAATCGTTGCCTTCGCCCGTCCGAGCGGAGAAACGTAGTATTCGGCGATATCCATCGAAGCGATGCGGCGGGCAAGCAGTTCCGCTTCTGCACGGCCTGTCTCTGTCAGCGAGTCTGTAACGTAATTTGGATCCGCGTGACGGATAAAAAGAAGCTTCATATACACCTCTCAAATCAATGATATTATAATTATACCGGAAATAGCGTAAATATGCAACGCAGCAGAGAAGACAGGAATGGAGAACATGCAATATGGGAAAATAATCTGCGGAAAATGGAGATTCAGATGCAAAGATACTCAAACAGCGCCAATTTCTTGTAAAAAGTGCGTTATATTTATACTTCATATATTATACTCGGTTGACAAAGAACGTCGTCGGTGGTAATTTACAAACCATCATATCGAAGTCGGAGCAGTTTATGCAGCATGCGATGAAAATGAATCAAACGGCGCATACATCATGCATGTGTGCGTGCTTTGCATACGGATTCTGACTTCTGCCAGCGCTCGACAGCCTGTTGGGCGTTTTGTTCATTTTGGCAGGAACGTCAATTAACTAGTTTTTATTCCAGAAAGATATGATCGGAAGATTTGCGGAATGCGTTTCTCTGAAACCCCGCTTTTCTTAAATACAGCATAGTTTGAAGAAACCAAGGAGGTAACTCAAATGAAAAAGACATTCGCAATCCTGATGGCAGTGTTGATGCTCGTGATGAGCGTGGTAGCATGTTCATCCGGCGCGGCTTCCTCAGGCAGCTCCGCTGCTTCAGGCAATACATCTTCCAATGTGATCAAGATCGGAGCAACCGGCCCCCTGACCGGCGGTGCTGCCATCTACGGCCTTGCCTGCCAGCGTGCTGCGCAGATTGCTGTCGATGAGATCAATGCGCTTGGCGGTCTTCAGTTCGAACTGAGATATGAAGATGACGCCCACGACGCGGAGAAAGCGGTCAACGCATATAATGCGCTGAAGGATTGGGGCGTGCAGATAACCCTCGGTTCCGTGACGACCGCTCCGGCGAAAGCGACATCCGCTCTGAATTATGAGGATGGTATTTTCGCGCTTACGCCTTCTGCTTCCGGAACGACCGTCGTTGAAGGCAAGGATAATGTGTTCCAGATGTGCTTCACGGATCCGAACCAGGGTATGGCAAGTGCGCGTTACATCAAGAACAAGAATCTGGCTTCCAAGATCGCGATCATCTATAAGAATGACGAAGATTATTCGATGGGCATCTATCAGACTTTCATCGCGGAAGCGGAGAAGCTCGGTCTTGATGTCGTATCAACAACCACATTCACTGCGGACAGCCAGAACGACTTCTCGGTGCAGCTTGGCGATGCACAGGCTGCCGGCGCGGATCTGCTCTTCCTGCCGATGTATTACCAGCCGGCTTCTCTGATCCTCGCGCAGGCGAATCAGATGGGCTATGCGCCGAAATTCTTCGGCGTGGACGGCATGGACGGTCTGTTGACCATGGAAGGCTTTGATACCGCTCTCGCAGAAGGCGTTATGCTGCTGACTCCGTTCAGCCCGGATGCAAGCGATGAAAAAACAGCGAATTTCGTCAAAAAGTATCAGGAACTTTACGGAGAGGTACCGAACCAGTTTGGAGCGGATGCGTATGACTGCGTTTACGCGATTTATCAGGCGTGCTCCGCAGGCGGTGTAACTCCTGATATGACCGCCCAGCAGATCAATGATATCATGAAGGCACAGTTCACCTCCATGAAGTTCGACGGCGTGACCGGAACGAGCATGACCTGGGAAACCACCGGCATGGTTTCGAAGGATCCGAGAGGTATGGTCATCGAAAACGGCACATACGTCGGTATGGACTAAGCGTTTCATATTCAGCTGATGTACGGCGGAGGAGCGGCGGATAAACCGCTCTTTCCGCCGCTGTAACGTGATAGGGGAGGAGAACATGACTTTCTTGTACCATCTGATCAACGGAGTGAGCCTTGGCAGCATCTATGCGATCATCGCGCTCGGGTATACGATGGTGTACGGCATCGCAAAGATGCTGAATTTTGCGCACGGCGACGTCATTATGGTTGGCGCTTACGTGTGCTTTTTTGCTCTGACAAGTTTCGGCTTGCCGCCGATAGCCGGCATTCTGCTGTCGATGCTTGTATGTACGGTGCTGGGGATCGTGATTGAGCGGCTTGCGTATAAGCCGCTGCGGGCAGCACCGTCACTGGCCGTTCTGATCACTGCGATCGGTGTCAGTTATTTTCTGCAGAACGCGGCGTTGCTTCTGTGGAGCTCGAACTCAAAAGTCTTTCCGCCGATCTTCAACAATGCGGCAATCCATCTGTTCGACGGGCAGCTTACGATCGGAGTGACGACTCTTGTTACGATCGCCGCATGTATTCTGATTATGGTGGGATTGACCCTGTTTACAGGGCGTACGAAGATGGGAAAAGCGATGCGTGCCTGTTCCGAGGACAAGGATGCGGCCATCCTGATGGGAATCAATGTTAATCGTACCATTTCGGTAACGTTTGCCATCGGGAGCGCACTGGCGGCTATCGCAGGTGTGCTGCTCTGTTCCGCCTATCCGCTTCTGCAACCCACGACGGGATCCATGCCGGGCATCAAAGCCTTTACGGCTGCCGTTTTCGGCGGTATCGGCTCGATCCCCGGAGCTTTCCTCGGAGGGATCCTTCTGGGAGTCATTGAAATCTTTGCAAAAGCTTATATCTCAACAGAGTTATCTGATGCGATCGTTTTCCTTGTACTGATTCTCGTGCTTCTGATAAAACCGTCAGGACTTCTCGGGAAAAAGACTGTAGTAAAGGTCTGAGGTGGAGCATATGGAACAGATTATTAAGAATAAGATCCATCTCAGCAAAGAACGGAGAGATAAAATCTATACGTTCGGACTGGTGATCGGACTCTATGCGCTCATTGAGATTCTGCAGAGAACCGGCTACCTTTCGAACCTGATGCGCGGCCAGTTGGTTCCGATCTGCGCGTATATCGTTATGGCACTGTCACTGAATCTGACTGTAGGTATTCTTGGAGAGCTCTCTCTCGGACATGCCGGATTTGTCAGTATCGGAGCATTTACGGGCATAACGACGGCGACGATTCTGAGAAACTATATCCATCAGGACTGGATCACATTTACGATATCGCTTCTGGCGGGAGGGATTGCTGCCGGGATAATCGGCTTTCTGATCGGTATTCCGGTGCTGAGACTTCGCGGTGACTATCTTGCAATCGTTACGCTCGCTTTCGGAGAGATCGTGAAAAGCCTGATCAATAATTTCTATCTAGGCATTGACGGAACCGGCCTGCATTTCAGCTTCCTGAGTGACAAGCTGAAACTTGCCGAAGACGGGAAGAGAATACTCTCCGGCCCCATGGGAGCTACCAATGTACCGAAAATCTCCACATTCCTTGCAGGGATCCTTCTGATCCTGTTCTGCCTGTATTTCCTGTACCGTCTGCTCGGCAGCAAAATGGGGCGCGCGATTCTCGCCATGCGCGATAATTCAATTGCGGCAGAGTCGGTCGGCATTCATATTACAAGATATAAACTCACGGCATTTGTGATGTCTGCGTTTATGGCAGGAATGGGAGGCGTCCTGTTCGGAATGAACTATGCGTCAATCAGTGCCAGTAAATTCAATGTGGATCTTTCGATTCTCCTCCTCGTGTTCGTCGTTCTCGGCGGGCTGGGGAATCTCCGCGGATCGATGATTGCAGCGGGCTTGCTGACAATTCTTCCGGAACTGCTGAGATCGCTCAGGGACTACCGCATGCTCGCATATTCGGTCATTTTGATCCTGATCATGCTGATAACGAATAATCAGATCATCATGCAATTCCTGAACCAACTGAAATCGAGTATCAGGAAAGTGTTTTCAAAGATTATCCCTTCCGGAAGCAGGGGAGGTGAGCGGAAATGAGCAGACTCGTACCGACTCCAAGTCTTGGACTCATCCCGGAACGCGACAGCGGGAAGCCTCTGATTCTGGATATTCACAGCCTCGGAATTGACTTCGGCGGATTGCATGCGGTCGAAGACTTTACGCTTGTAATCGGGCGGACGGAGATCGCAGGACTGATCGGTCCAAACGGAGCCGGAAAAACGACGGTTTTCAATCTGATCACAAACGTATACCAGCCGACAAAAGGCGTTATCCTGTTTGACGGATATGATACGCGCGGTAAACGTCCGGATGAAGTAAGCCGTATGGGAATCGCCAGAACGTTCCAGAATATCCGACTGTTCAAGGAAATGACGGTTTTGGATAATGTTCTCGTCGGCATGCATAACCGGATCAGTTATCCGCTGATCTCTTCCGTACTGCATCTGCCCTCTTACCACCGGGAGGAGAAACAGGCCAGAGAAAAGGCTATGGAACTGCTGGGCATCTTCGATATGCAGGGCATGGCGTCCTGGCAGGCAGGTTCTCTTCCATACGGTGCGCAAAGAAGGCTTGAAATTGTCCGTGCACTTGCAACAGATCCGAAGCTTCTGCTCCTGGATGAACCTGCTGCAGGAATGAACCCTGCAGAGACAGCGGAACTGATGGAAAACATCAAAAGGATCAGAGACCGGTTTCAGATCGCTATTCTGCTGATTGAGCATGACATGTCTCTGGTTATGGGGATCTGCGAGGGTATTGCGGTTCTGAACTACGGGAAGATCATTGCGAAGGGGTCCCCGGAGCAGATCAAGAACAATCCGGCGGTCATCGAGGCTTATCTCGGGAAACAGGAGGTGTAAGATGCTTTCTGTCCGCAACATGAATGTCTACTATGGAAAGATCCATGCGGTAAAGGACGTCTCGTTCGATGTCAAAGACGGTGAGATCGTTACCTTGATCGGCGCAAACGGTGCCGGAAAAAGCACAATTCTTAAAACGGTTTCAGGCTTGCTGCACAGTGCGACGGGCAGTATCTCTTTTGAAGGAACAGAGCTGAATCATGTCGCACCTCATAGAATCGTCCCGCTCGGAATTGCACACGTGCCGGAAGGCCGGAGGATTTTTCAGGCTATGACGGTCGAGGAAAACCTTGAGATGGGAGCTTATGCACAACCGACTGCACTGACAGAACCTCGTATGGAAAATGTGTTCAAACGGTTTCCACGTTTGCAGGAAAGGCGGAAACAGATTGCAGGAACTCTGTCCGGCGGAGAACAGCAGATGCTGGCGATGGGGCGGGGACTTATGGGACATCCGAAACTGCTGATGCTGGATGAGCCTTCCATGGGTCTGGCACCGATCCTGGTTGAACAGATCTTTGCTATTATACGTGAACTGCGCGATCACGGAACTACAATTCTTCTGGTTGAACAGAATGCGAGAATGGCTTTGAAGATTGCTGACAGAGGATACGTACTGGAGACGGGCAAAATCGTTCTCTCCGGTACAGGCGAGGAACTGCTGAACAGCACCGAAGTCAAGAAAGCGTATCTTGGCGGCTAAACAATAAAAGCATCATAAAAAATGGAATCTCCCGCGCTTGAAATGTGCGGGAGATTATTTGTATCGCTATAAGCGATAGACTGACAGGAAATGCATTACGGTGTTTCACTCTTTTGTGTGTCTTGTGCCGGAGTAGTTTCCGGAACAGGGATCGGAGTCGGGGTTACAGACGTGAACTTCATGTTCGCGAGGTATTCCGCGTTATAGGAACGGATGCGGGTGTTATCATAGATGAACTGCTCTTTCAACAGTTCGTACCGGGGATGGACTCGCCAACCTTCGCTGGTCGGATTATGGGCAGTGGTATTGATCTCACAATTTGGGAGCAATTCCCGGATATGATCGATCTGCTCCTTCGGAATATTGTTGCGTGAGATCCAGAGACGCTCCAGCTTTTTGAGCCCATAGAGCGGAGATATATCATCTATTACATTATAACCGACATTTAGATGCTTCAGTTCAGTGCAGGCGGCAAGCGGGGAGATATCCTTGATGATACCGGATAGGAATTCACAATACTCCAGCTTTTTGCAGTTTTCAATTCCCTTGATATCCCTGAGATAATTAACTGCGATGATGCAGACCTCGAGATCGGGCATATAAGAGACAAAATCGATATGCTTCAAGTGATTGTGACCAAGATCCAGGAAGCGGATCTCGTTACAGTATTTCAGAGCGGTGACATCTTTGTCTTTCAGCGTTTTCGATTCTCCGGCAGAGAATTTGATCATGACATCATTCGTGTGACAGGTATATGCGCCGATCTTCACAAGCCAGACAATTTTCGGAGAAGCATACTGAGAACGAAGTTCAGCAAGTTTTTCATAGGATAGCCCGCAGTTATCCAGATATAGCTCTTGTATGCCACCAAGATATGGAAGAAGATCCTGTAGTTCCTGGAGATTTTTTTTCATGGAGATGCCGCTGAGATCGACCGATTTATCTGCCAGCGAGAATGTTCTGCCGAACGCGGTCACAGGATAATCCACACGCAGGCCGTCCTTGACTTTCTGAAGATCGGACGCCTGTTCCAGTGTCCAGGAAGGATTGTTCAGATTCACATACTCGAGAGAAGGAAGAACTGCAATCCCTTGCTTAATTTCGTCAAGAGCAGATACTGGCTGAGTCGACAGATCGATAGAAGAAACATCGTTCGGAACGGTAAGACCTGCAAAAACAACGGAATAATGTAGCTCGAGTGTACTTCTGTTTGCTAAAGCTGACGCTGATTCCGGTGTGAGCGGTTCAGTAACAGTAAGCTCTTTTAAATTGGGGAGAAATTGAAGAAGGGAAGGATCTGCAAGGCTCGGAACAGTCGCGACCTCATCATTGTGAGATATCTGAACTCCTCCTAAAGCGACGCTGTAACGGACATCAACGCTGGGATGTGAGTCGATATAAGATATGATCTGTTCATAGCAAGTGCTTCCGGTCAGATCCAATACTTTCAGATGTGTGAGAAGGTTCAGCTTTTCAAATTCGTCTGCGTCAATGATGAACGCCGCGACAGGATCGCTGTTGCGGATTGAAGCATGTTTGAAATACACAATATTCGGATCATCCGGAGGGATGGGAGTAGGAGTCACCTCGATCACCGGCGGTTTTTCCGGGGAAAAAGTTGAAATCTCAAGGTTTGCAACTTCAGTATGAACCTGCGGCTTTTCCTGGGAAACTTCGCTGCTTCCGGCATCGGAAACAGGGGAGGCGCATGCAATCACCAAGCTGAGCGCCAGAGCAGGTATGTAAAAAAGATGTTTTGACATTTTGACCTCACTGGATTCAGTACCATATGCTTGCAAATTGGTACGAACGAATTATATCATGATGTAAATAGTATCGCAAGCGAATCGCATTTCGCCCGGGAGGTTTTACAAATCAGTGAAGAAACGATCAGACTTTATATGAAAACGGCCCGGCAATTGAGCCGGGATCCGTACGGAAAGAATCAGCTCATTTAATAAAGCCAAGCTTTTTTGCTTGTTCCATATACTTCGGAATGTCCGCAAGAGAGATGTGAACATCGTGTTTTTTTGCAAACGACATGAATTCTGAGACAGAGACCTTTCCGTCGGCTACGATGGCGGCTACTTCGTCCTGCAGAGCTTTGTCTGTCTGGTACTGCTGAACCAGTTCTTCTACGGTTGCCATAATTATTCCTCCTTTATTATGATACAACTATCATATCACGATATTGGGCAGATGCAAAGATGCGGTACTTTTTTTATTGGAATCCGCGAAAAAACCGGACTGCTGAGCAGGGGTTGCGGAACAGCATCGTGATTATTATAATATATTATCAGAATTATATCGGGAGGAATCAATCGTATGTATCGGAAGATCGGATTCATCGGGTGCGGAAACATGGGTGGAACGCTTGCAAGATGTGCGGCAAAAGGAATTGGGCGGATGAGAAAAGGAGAACTGTTTCTTGCGGATGCGATTTATGAGAGAGCAGAATCGCTTGCCATTGCGACCTCAGGAAAGATCTGTACGAATGAGACACTCGCGAAGAATTGTGATCTGCTATTCCTAGCGGTCAAGCCTCAGATGCTTGAGGACCTGATGAGAGAGATTTCACCATGTTTTGCTGAACGGACCGATCGGTTTGTGATGGTGTCCATGGTGGCAGGAGTGGAAATCGGCAGGATCCATGAACTTGCAGGAGGAGAATATCCTGTAATCCGGATAATGCCGAATACAGCTGCAGCGGTAGGAGCCGGAATGATACAGTTCTGCACTTCCGGCGTGACAGATGAAGAGAAGGAAGCATTTCTGAACCTCATGATGGATGCGGGAGAATTCGACTCGATTCCGGAGAAACTGATCGATGCCGCCAGTGCGGTATCTGGGTGCGGACCGGCATATCTTTGCCTGGCTCTGGAGGGAATGGCTGACGGAGGCGTCTCGCTCGGCCTTCCGCGGGATAAAGCGGTCCGGTATGCCGCACAGACCATCCTGGGGCTTGGAAAACTCGCGATGGAGACTGGACTTCACCCCGGAGTACTCAAGGATCAGGTAACATCTCCCGGAGGGACAACGATTCAAGGCGTGCGTATGCTTGAAAACTACCGAGTACGAGCAGCTTTCCTGGAAGCGGTCATCGCATCGTTTGAGAAAACAGCGGAATTGAAAAATAATACCTGAGCTGAATTAATATATTTTTTTCAATTGAGCTTGCAGCAGATATAAGATGGTATACTGTTATCCGGAGATACCCTTTATTTCAAGAAGAGTTTTAAAGGAGACGGAAAGAGTATGCCGGTAACCATGCAGGAGATCCTAAACAGGATCAAGCAGGAAGAAATCGAGATGATTGACTTTAAAATCGTTGACATCGACGGAAGATTTCGACATGTTACTATCCCCGCTACGGGCTTTGATGAAGAGATCATGACCTCCGGTATCGGATTTGATGCGTCCAATTACGGATATGCGGTCGTCGAAAAAAGCGATATGGTGTATATTCCAGATCTGGATACAGCGGTGATCGATCCGTTCTGTCAGGTCAGGACTCTTTCGATGATCGGAAACGCCATGGTCATTGATTATCCGAAGAACAGACCTTTGAATCACTATCCGAGAAACATTATCCGGTCGGCATGCGATTATCTGAAGACGACAGGTATCGCGGATACGATGATTGTGCTACCAGAGTTTGAGTTCTACCTGTTCGACCGGGTCGGCTGGAAGATCGGCCGTCATAACATCAGCTGTTTCGTTGATTCCGCGCAGGCCTACTGGAACAGCGATAGCGAAGGAAAGGGCTGTGTCGTTCCCTTGCAGGGACATTATCATCTCGCGAAACCGTTCGACAGAACATATGAATGCAGGAGCGAGATGTGCCGTGAGATTCAGAGTGCAGGTATATCGGTTAAGTATCATCATCCGGAAGTCGGAGCTGCGGGACAGTTTGAGATTGAGCCAAAACCGGGAGAAGTTTCCAGAATGGCTGACGCGAGTATGATGATCAAGTATATCATCCGGAATGTGGCGGAAAAACACGGTCTTTCTGCAACGCTTATGCCAAAGCCGGTGTATGGAGAAGCAGGAAGCGGAATGCATGTGCATATCCAGCTTTTCAAGGACGGTATCAATCTGTTTTCCGATGACAGCGGATATTCCTATTTGAGCAGGGAAGCTCACTGGTTTATGGGAGGTCTGCTGAAGCATATCGCTTCCTTGTGTGCTATTACCAATCCGTCAGTCAATTCGTTTAAAAGGCTGATACCGGGATATGAGGCACCTGTTACGGTCGGGTATGCAACTTCGAACCGCAGCGCAGTAATCCGTATTCCGTCATATGCCAATACACCGGATGCCAGATGCTTTGAACTGAGAAATCCAGACGCGACCAGTAATCCGTATTTCTGCTATGCCGCGATCCTGATGGCAGGGATAGACGGTATCCGCAATAGAATCGATCCGCATGAGAACGGCTGGGGTCCATTTGATGTAAATCTATTTGATCTCCCGGCAGATCAAAGGGCAAGACTGAAGCACTTACCGACGACTCTGGAAAGCGCATTGGATGCGCTAGAACGGGACCGGGCATATCTTCAGGCCGGAGGAGTATTTCCAGAGAGTTTTCTGGAAAGCTATATCACCCGGAAGAGAAAGGAATGTCTGGAACTGTCTTCAATTCCGCATCCTGCTGAATTTGACCGGTATTATAACCTGTAAAGCCAGGCTGAAAGAAACGCAAGTCGATTGGAGGACAACGCATTTATGGAAACTGGGATGATTCTCGTCTTGATCCTGCTGATCTTGATTCTGGTCGGGATCATCGTTGCGATCATCCTTCTCGCCGTACCGAGGAGACCGAAAGGTCTTTCTGAACTTGAGAGGATGATGCATAGGGATCTGAGAGAACTCAGTGACATGCTGATTGACAATCAGTATGATGCGAACATGCTGCAGGAGCAGCGTTTTGCATCGTTCGAACGTTCCATCGAGGCACGCATTACAGCGTTGTCGAACATAGTGCAGGACATGAACCGCGTGATGACTGATGGCCAGCAGGCAGGTATGAAGGCGCAGGAGCAACGTTTTGCAACGTTTGAACAGGCGAATGAACAGAAACTGGAACAGATCCGGCAGACGATGGACAGAAGGCTTTCGATTATTCAGCAGGAAAACGGAGAACGTCTGAACAGGATTGAATCGATCGTGGATGAGAAACTGCAGAAAACGCTAGAAACCAGGATCGGAGAGTCTTTCCGTCTTGTATCGACACAACTGGAACAGGTGTATAAAGGTCTCGGGGAGATGCAGTCTGTTGCTGCCGGCGTTACCGATTTGAAAAAAGTTCTGTCGAATGTCAAAACCCGCGGCATACTGGGGGAGGTACAGTTGGGAGCAATTCTGAAAGAGATTCTTTCACCTGAGCAGTATGCGGCAAATGTGGCAACAAAAGCGGGATCACGCGATGTCGTGGAATATGCGATCAAAATGCCCGGAGACGGAGAAGGATTTGTATATCTGCCTATCGACGCAAAGTTCCCGGGTGAAACATATGCGGCACTTGTCGACGCATACGATTCAGGATCAACGGAAGCTGTAAACGGTGCTGCAGCTGTGCTGATTGGCAGATTGAAGAGCGAAGCGAAAGATATCCGTACAAAGTACATCGATCCGCCGAACACGACGGATTTCGCAGTTCTGTTTCTACCGTTTGAAGGACTATATGCGGAAGCGGTAAATCGTGGAATGGTAGAGGAGTTGCAGAAACAATATCATGTCAATCTTGCAGGTCCGAGCACGATGGCAGCGCTTCTCAACAGCTTGCAGATGGGATTCCGAACGCTTGCTCTTCAGAAACGCGGGAGCGAAGTATGGCAGATACTCGGAGCTGTAAAGACGGAATTTGAGAAATTCGGGGATATTTTGGAACGTTCTCAACAGAAACTGCAGCAGGTCAATTCGGATCTGGACAACTTGATTGGCGCGAGATCCAGAGCCATTGCCCGCAAGCTCAGAGCTGTAGAGAAACTCGATTCCGATGAAACGGAAAAACTGCTCGGGAACGACGGAGACTGACAGAAAAAAGAACCTAAAAGAAAAACGGCATTCGGACAGGAATGCCGTTTTGCTGCTTTGGAAAGTGCTCCAGCTATCATGGATTATGTGCAGACAGGATATCTTTTTCCGCTTGTTTCAGAATGAGAGTGTCAAGATCTGGGTAACGTTTCCGGAGAGAAACAACACGTCCGTTTTCCAGAAAGCAATGTGTGGAATCAGCCGACGCATGCAGCGTGCCATCGGAGCTGCTGATTTCATATGCCAGTTCCAGCCGCACACCGGAATAACTCCTGATCCGGATTCCAATCAGAATGGTGTCGGAAAAACGGACCGGGTTTTTATATGAGACATGGACATCAATAACAGGTGAAGTCAGCCCCTGTTCTTCAAGATGCCGGTATTCTGCCCCAATGCTCTGCAGAAAAGCGATTCGAGATTCTTCCATCCATTTTATGTAGTTAGCATGATGTATGAACCCCATCTGATCCGTCTCGTGATACTGGGCGGTTCGCTGGTAAATAAACATGTCGGTGATTCCTCTTCCAGAACTGATTTCGGTGAGTATATGTCGAGTATGTCCGATAACGGACAACTCAAAACTTGCGAGCAAAATGGCTTCGCCTGTTATAATTCGGACTCCGGAGGATTATGATCAGAGTTCGCACTGATATTGTCTCTCCATGCGGAGAAGGCATTCAGTTCTGGTTCACAGAGTTTCAGGGCCAGAGCAATTACCGCGATATCGTCTGCGTAACCAAGGAGCGGCCTGTTGTCTGCAATCAGATCTTTTTTCGTGAGCAGATAGATTATGGACCCTACCAGAAGAGCGATGACTTTCGGAGATACCACAGTGTATTTGCCTGTAATGTAACTCTTGATCATAGCAATCATCAGGGGGATACTGGAAAGTGTACCTCCGATTGCGGGTACTTCTTTCAGTTTTTGTTCCAGCTTTTTCAGAATATTGTCGATGCTGGAAGGATCCTTCAGAAGCTCTTCTGCCTTGGCGGCATTTTCCTCGAGAACAGTTTTGACACGGTCGTTTTCCATCACTTTGGTCCTCCTTAAAATGACAGTTCCGGGTCACATCAGAGATGCTGGGTCAGGAAAAGTGGCAGAACTGATATGATCCTTATTTCATTATAACATATAAAATCTGTGATGGGCACAATGAATAAAACAGATGAAGGAGAATTGAATTTGTCGTGAAAAGGTTGTGATTAAAAAAGAAAAGCCAAGTTCCGAACACTTGATTTCTGCTAAAAAGGGGTTGACAATCGTGTCAACACGCCTGTATAATACATTACGCATCGCGGGGTAGAGCAGTCGGTAGCTCGTCGGGCTCATAACCCGGAGGTCGTAGGTTCAAGTCCTTCCCCCGCAACCATTTATAAAAGCCCGGTGTATATCGGGCTTTTTCATGTATAAAAGGCGGCGAAAAAGCTGCTATTCAATAAACCAGCGCCAAGCCATGTTCCGTTTCCGTTGTTTTTACTAAACTGTAGGAATGCCATTTTTGATTCTGATTCAATGATCTCGGCTACAAATAGTATGAAAGGCGATTGAGCATATGATTACAAATGACAAGGGAATTGTAGAACTGAAGCATTTCATTTTGCGAGAAGTGTGTCGGCTCGCCTGGGAAGACAGACTGAATCCGGAAGAGACAGAGAAGATTGTCTACAAGGTAAGCCCCGGGCCTACCCCCCAGTATAGGTGTTGCGTCTATAAAGAGCGGGAGATACTGCGAGGCCGCATCCGGCTTGCTGAAGGCTTGAGCCCGGAGGCAGGGTCTCCTACCAAGAATGTGGTAGCTGTCATTCCTGCCGCCTGCGATGACTGCCCGATTCAGGATTATTTCGTTACGGACATCTGCCGTTTTTGCCTCGGAAAAGCCTGCCTGAATTCATGCCGTTTCGGAGCCATCAATCCCGGTGATACCAAGATGAGGATAGATTCCTCAAAGTGCAAATCATGCGGCCTGTGCGCAAAAGCCTGCCCTTATGGCGCTATCATTCATCAGGAGCGTCCCTGCAAGAGGGCATGTCCTGTAGGCGCCATCTCTTATGACAAGGCAGGAATCTGCATGATCGATGAGAGTAAATGTATCCATTGCGGTCATTGCATACATAATTGCCCGTTCGGTGCCATCGGATCCAAAATTTACTCCGTAGATGTTATACGTTCCATACGTGAGGGAAAACGGGTCGTTGCCATGTGTGCGCCTGCAACAGAGGGGCAGTTCGGAAAGGAAATCAATATGGCAGCTATCCGCAGCGCGCTGAAAAAGGCTGGATTTGTGGATATGGTGGAAGTAGGGCTGGGCGGGGATATGACTGCTGCCTTTGAGGCATTGGAATGGATCGAAGCCCGGAAGGAAGGGAGAGTTATGACTACATCCTGCTGCCCGGCTTTCATTTCCATGCTGCGGCATCATTTTCCGAAGATATACGAGCAGAACAAGTCATCCACTGTTTCCCCCATGGTGGCCGTCTCAAGATATCTCAAGTATATGGATCCGGAATGCGTTACAGTGTTTATTGGCCCATGCATTGCCAAAAAAGGTGAAACACTCAATGAACTGATCAAGGATACCCCGGATTATGCCCTGACCTACGGAGAGATCGTTGCTATGCTGGATGCGAAAGGCATAGCCATCGAACCGGTTGAGGAATCGTATCAGGAATCGTCCCTGTTTGGCAAACGGTTTGCGAGCAGCGGGGGCGTGGCAGGCGCTGTTCTGGAGGTCATGAAGGAACTGGGTGAAGACACCTCGGATATTCAGCTCATGACCTGCGCAGGCGGGGAGGAGTGCAAAAAAGCAATGAGTCTGCTGAAGGCAGGCAAGTTGAAAACCGACTTTGTGGAAGGAATGATCTGCCCCGGAGGCTGCGTGGGAGGTCCTTCCAAACATCAGGCAGAAAATGTGGTTCTGCGGGACAGAGAAGATCTTCTGGACAAAGCGGATGAAAGACAGATTCTGGAAAACCTGAAAAACTATCCTATTGGCAAGTTTTCAATGCACAGGGATGGAAGCGTGCCTGAGGAAATGCCGCTGTTTGTTTCCCGCTGAACCTTTTTCTGCCGGCTGATCGCGAGGGAGATTGATCTGCCGGCAAGGGATAACATGCGAGAAATGTGAGATGCTATTGGAGATTTATATTATTGTTCTATTCCATGAAACAAGCCTCTTTGCCCGAATGTGCAAAGAGGTTGTTTTTTGTCTGTTATATAGAGAGTCTGGACCGAGAAAGAGATATCTTTCAAAATGGCGGACAAGAACTGACAATCTTTCGTTAGCGTTATAAGAACCCGATTCAAAAGACATGCAGAGGATATATCGCTTTGATTGTTGCTCATAAACTGAGCGAAGCTTTTTTTGCTTTTGTGCAGTTTCTTGCGGCGACAGGTTCAATTTCAAAATGCGTGTAAAGAAGACGTTTTTCAATCCTGCCTTTCTTGACACGAATCACAGGAGTATGGTAACTTATACATGTATTTTCAACACGCCTCTGCGACTGACGGAAGAAATGCGGAGTACCGCGGAGAAACAGGGAGCGCCAAAGGAAGCCGACCGTCTGGGCATTGTTGAACCGCTTGGATTCAACATGCCCATTATATCTTTTTGGGGAGGATTATAACCTTGAAGAAAGTTGCCATCATCATGGGAAGCGACAGCGATCTGCCAATCGTTCAAAAGGCTGCGGATGTACTTAAATCTTTCGACGTACCATTTGTAACCCACATTTTTTCTGCTCACCGGACCCCTAACGAGGCCCGGGTTTTTGCTCTCAACGCCAGAACCAGCGGGTTCGGTGTGATCATTGCCGCTGCAGGCATGGCTGCGCATCTTGCCGGCGCAATAGCGGCCAACACCACACTGCCCGTTATCGGTATCCCCTGCAAGGGCGGCGCTTTAGACGGACTCGACGCACTACTGTCCACCGTGCAGATGCCCAGCGGCATTCCGGTCGCGACAGTGGCCTTGAACGGTGGCGCCAACGCTGCACTGCTGGCAATCGAGATTCTGGCGGTTGAAGACATGAATCTGGCAGATAAACTGACTGAAAAACGGCGCGCAGATGCAGCAGCAGTTCTGAAAAAGGATGCAGCTGTCGAATCGGCGTTTGAGAAATAGGGAATAACCACTTAAAGGAGATCATTATGGAAAACAAACTTGTGTACACCGGAAAAACCAAGAATGTGTATGCCCTTGACAATGGCAACTATCTTCTGAAATTCAAGGATGACTGCACCGGAAAAGACGGTGTGTTTGATCCCGGAGAAAACAGTATCGGCTTGACTATAGAAGGCGTTGGAGATGTGAATCTGCGCATGTCCATCTACTTCTTCGAGAAGATCAACGCCGCTGGCATTAAAACCCATTTTGTATCCGCCAATTTGGAAGACACGACCATGGAGGTGCTGCCTGCGAAGGTTTTCGGAAAAGGACTGGAGGTCATTTGCCGCCATAAAGCTGTCGGCAGTTTTTACCGCCGGTACAGCGACTATGTTGAGCTCGGCGCCGATTTGCCTGCTTACGTGGAAACTACTTTCAAGAACGATGAAAAGGGAGATCCTCTGGTGACAAAGGACGGATTGATCGTACTTGGCGTGATGACTTCGGAGCAGTACGATGCCATCAAGGAGATGACGCAGCGAATTACGAAGATCGTAGCGGATGATCTGGCGGAAAAAGGACTTGTCCTCTACGATATCAAGTTCGAATTCGGCTATGACGCCGACGGCTCCGTCATGCTTATCGATGAAATCGCTTCCGGCAACATGCGTGTTTATAAGGATGGAGAATATATCGATCCCATGACTCTGTCCAAGCTGTTCTTCGCTGAGGCATAAGGCGGATGGGCGGTTTTTTCGGCATCACTTCCCGGAAGGACTGTCTGATGGATGTGTTCTTCGGGACGGATTATCACTCCCATCTCGGCACGCGCCGCGGCGGGCTTGCGGCATATGATCCTGAATTCGGCCTTCAGCGCAAGATCCATAATATTGAGAATTCTCCGTTCCGTACGAAATTTGAGCATGTCTTTCAGGAAATGCGCGGAACGAGCGCCATCGGCTGTATCAGCGATACGGATCCACAGCCTTTGCTGGCTCTTTCACGCCTTGGCAACTATGCCATTTGTACGATCGGCGTCATCAATAACAGTCAGACGCTAATCGAAAAATGTCTGAACAAAAAAGGCGGTTATTTCGATTCCATGACCGGGGGCAGGGTGAACAGCACCCAGCTCTTCTCAGCCATCATGAATCAGAAAACCGATTTTGCAGATGGCATCCGGTTTGCGCAGGAACAGATCGAAGGAACCGCTTCCGTGCTGATCCTCAAGGATGACGGGAGTCTGATCGCTGCGAGGGACCGGATGGGCAGGCTTCCGGTTTGCCTCGGTAGAAGCGAAGACGGATACGCAGTGTCTTTTGAGTCATTTGCCTGTCAGAAACTCGGGTTTGAGATTGTGCGGGAACTTGGCCCGGGAGAAATCGTGCATATCACGCCGGACGGGATTATACAACTGGTGCCCCCCGGCTCTGAAAAAAGGATCTGTTCTTTCCTATGGAGTTATTATGGTTATCCCACATCCAGCTATGAAGGCGTTAATGTGGAAGCCATGCGTTACCGAAATGGAGAAATCATGGCGGATCAGGATGCCAGGAATGGGTTCAGCGAGCCGATTGACTATGTAGGAGGAGTACCAGACTCCGGTACACCGCATGCCATTGGGTACGCGAACAGGAGCGGAAGAAAATTCGCCCGTGCGTTCATCAAATACACTCCGACCTGGGCCCGCAGTTTTATGCTGCAAACACAGACAGACAGGGACAGAATCGCCAAAATGAAGCAGATCCCTGTTCACGAACTGATTCAGGGAAAGAATCTGCTGTTCGTGGACGATTCCATCGTTCGGGGGACACAACTGAAAGAAACAGTTGAGTTTTTGTATGAAAACGGCGCGAAGACGGTTCATATGCGTTCCGCCTGCCCGCCGATCCTGTTCGGATGCAAGTATTTAAACTTCTCCCGGGCTACTTCCGACATGGAACTGATCGCCCGCAGGGTGATTCAGGATCTGGAAGGGGAAGAAGGATTCAATCATCTGGATGAATACAGCGACGGCACTTCAATACGCGGAAAGAATCTCAGACGCGCAATAGCGGAAAAGCTTCATTTTGCGTCTCTGGACTTCCAGTCCCTGGATGGAGTTATCCAAGCCATAGGTCTGGATCCCTGCGATCTGTGCACTTACTGCTGGAACGGAAAGGAGTAATGCAGATGGATTCTATATCGAGATCTGATGCCTACGCTGCGGCAGGCGTGGATATCACTGCAGGCTATAAAGCGGTAGAACTGATGAAGACTCATATAGCGCGTACCGAAACAGATGGTGTCTGTTCAGATATCGGCGGATTCGGAGGACTGTTTGTACCGAATCTGACCGGCATGCAGGAGCCCGTACTGGTATCCGGAACGGATGGTGTGGGCACGAAGCTGAAATTGGCTTTTCTGATGGACAAACATGATACGGTAGGTATTGACTGTGTTGCAATGTGCGTGAACGATATCATCTGCTGCGGGGCAAAACCTCTCTTTTTTCTTGACTACATCGCTTGCGGAAAAAACGTGCCGGAACGCATCGCGGATATCGTCAAAGGAGTATGTGACGGCTGTGTCCAGGCTGGAGCCGCTCTTATCGGCGGAGAAACTGCTGAGATGCCTGGTTTCTATCCGGAGGATGAATATGATCTGGCCGGTTACTCAACGGGTATCGTGGACAGATCCCGTATCATTGATCATCAGACAATGATGCCCGGCGATGTAGTGATTGCCCTGCCGTCCAGCGGTGTTCATTCGAATGGCTTTTCTCTGGTGCGCAAAGTGTTTGATGTGGAGCATGCCGATTTGGAGGCACCGGTTAAGGAACTCGGAGGCCGTTCACTCGGAGAAACACTTTTGACTCCTACAAAGATCTATGTTAAGCCGGTTCTGGCTTTACTCAGAGAAGTCAGAGTGAAAGGAATTTCTCATATCACCGGAGGAGGCTTTTATGAAAACATCCCCCGCAGCATTCCTGCAGGAATGGGTGCGAGGATCGATCGCGCTTCCGTGAGGATACTGCCCATCTTCGATCTGATCCGGAAGAAGGGAGACATTCCGGAGCGAGATATGTTCAACACCTTCAACATGGGCGTTGGCATGAGCATTGTGGTTGCTGCGGAGGAAGCGGAGAAAGCACTGGCCGTACTGCGTGAAAACGGCGAGGATGCCTATAGAATCGGAGTCATCGAAAAAAGTGAGGAGAAGATCGTGATATGTTGAAAAAAACGGCATCCGGAATCGCGGCAGGTATCTGCATCACACTGGGCGGATCAGTATTTCTGGCGGTGGAAAACCGGATTGTAGGCGCAGTGCTGTTTTCTGTTGCTCTTCTTTCCATTTGTCTGAAAGGATATGCGCTCTTTACGGGTAAGGTTGGTTTCATTCCGGAGAATCACTGCAGGGATTCGGTAGAGACTCTGATGCTGGCGCTTTTAGGCAATACGATCGCGACTATACTAGGAGGTCTGGTTATACGGGCAGCGCTTCCGAATCTGGGAGCTGCCGCAGAGAATGTCTGCGGAGCAAAACTGTCACAGGTATGGTGGTCCACACTGATCCGCGGCGCGTTCTGCGGAATCCTGATGTATCTCGCTGTCAGCACATTCAGAGACAATAAAACACCGGTTGGAATCTTGTTCTGCATCCCGGTGTTTATCCTCAGCGGCTTTGAACATTCCATAGCGGATATCTTTTATTTTGCAGCCTCGGGTATTGTCAGCCTGAAGGCTTTTGCGTTCATATGTCTGGTAACCCTGGGCAATGCGCTTGGGGCTATGATTCTGCCGTTACTCAGCGGTCTTTTCAGAAAGGAGCGGGACCATGCGTAAAGCCAGGATCGCCGTGCTGGTTTCCGGTGGCGGGACCAATCTGCAGGCAATATTGAATGCTCAGGCAAAAGGAAAGATTTCTCACGGAACAGTCGTTCTGGTAATTTCCAACCGCTCGGATGCTTACGCAATCGAGCGCGCGAAGGCGGCTGGTGTTGAGACGGTCACCCTGATAAGGAAAAAGCTCGGCGGTCAGGAGGGCTTCGAAACCGCCCTCTCGGAGACATTGAAGCATCATAACATTGATCTTATCGTGCTTGCAGGGTTCCTTTCCATTCTGAGCGCTAATTTTACAGACCGCTGGCCGCGGCGCATCCTGAACGTACACCCCTCGCTGATTCCTGCCTTCTGCGGCGCAGGATTCTATGGACTGAAGGTGCATGAAACAGCGCTTCAAAGGGGTGTGAAAGTGACAGGAGCCACAGTTCATTTTGTCAATGAGATACCGGACGGCGGCGAAATCCTGTTCCAGAAAGCCGTTCGTGTGCAGCCGGGAGATACTCCGGAAATTCTGCAAAGAAGAGTGATGGAACAGGCGGAATGGATCCTGCTTCCAAGAGCGGTAGAGCAGGTGAGCCGCGAGATCGTAACCGAAAAACAGGGAAGAGATTAAATTTGTATCATCTTTTAGGAGGTAACGCATGGACATCTATCATATCCACGATATTTCGACTCTGATCACAGGCAATCCATATGTAGGCAGGGGTATTCTGATCGGCAAGACTCCTGACGGAACGCATGCTGTTGTCGCCTATTTTATCATGGGCCGCAGTGAAAACTCTCGTAACCGCATCTTTGTGGAGCGGGACGGTGCCTTGTTTACGGAACCTTATGATCCAAGTCGTGTTAAGGATCCTAGCCTTATCATTTACGCGGCGCTCAGGACTTATGATAATAAACTGATCGTCACAAACGGCGATCAGACAGATACTGTTTACGAGGGGCTTCAGAACGGGAAAAGCTTTTCCGAAGCGCTGTCTTCCAGAATGTTTGAACCGGACGGTCCTAACTTTACGCCCCGTATCAGCGGCATATTGGATCTCTCTAGGGAGGATTTTTCCTATGAGATGAGCATTCTCAAAAGTGTTGACGCCGAAGGAAGCGACTGTGCTCGGTATACCTTCAGTTATCCGGCAAGGTCTGGACTCGGGCACTTCATCCATACTTACGTTACGGATGGAAACCCGCTTCCTACTTTCCAGGGAGAACCGGAACGTGTTAAAACCATGGATGACATCGACGAGTTTTCCGAGACACTCTGGAATGCGTTGGATCAGAACAATCGCATCTCTTTATATGTGAGATACATTGAACTGAAAACCGGCGCTGTCAGCGAAAGCATTATCAATCAAAACCGATAAGGAGGCACTTATGAAAGAATTTGAACTTAAGTATGGCTGCAACCCCAATCAGAAGCCTGCCCGGATTTTCATGGAAAACGGAACAGAGCTTCCTCTGAAGGTTCTGTGCGGACGTCCCGGTTATATCAATTTTCTGGATGCTCTGAATTCCTGGCAATTGGTCAAGGAACTGAAGGCAGCAACGGGACTTCCTGCAGCTGCATCTTTCAAACATGTATCTCCCACCAGCGGCGCGGTAGGCCTTCTGCTCCCTGACAAATTGAAAAAAGCGTGTTTTGTGGACGATGTGCCGGGCTTGGATGAATCCCCGCTTGCATGCGCATATGCTCGTGCGAGAGGTACAGACAGGCTCTGTTCTTTCGGTGACTGGGTAGCTCTGTCTGATGTATGCGACGTTACCACCGCGCAACTGGTCAAGCGAGAGGTAAGCGACGGAATCATCGCTCCGGGATATGAGCCGGAAGCGCTGGAGATTCTTAAGAGCAAGCGGAACGGCAAATATAATGTGGTCGAGATCGACCCTGAATATGTGCCTGACGAAAGGGAACGCAAACAGGTATTCGGCGTTACATTTGAGCAGGGACGAAACAACTTCAGAATCGATCGGGAGCTGCTCAACAACATCGTTACAGCCAACAAGGAACTGCCTGACAGCGCGGCAAGAGACCTGATCGTGGCTCTCATAACGCTGAAATATACTCAGTCCAATTCCGTCTGCTATGCGGTGGACGGTCAGGCAATCGGCGTAGGGGCGGGACAGCAGTCCCGTATCCATTGCACCCGCCTGGCGGGCTCCAAAGCAGATACCTGGTTCCTGCGCCAGTCGGATAAAGTTCTGAATCTTCCATTTAAACCGGATCTGGGACGTCCTGACAGAGACAATGCCGTTGACGGTTACATCAACCAGAATGAGGAAGACGTGACTGCAGACGGCGTATGGCAGCGATTCTTTACCAGAAAGCCGGAGCCATTTACAAAAGAAGAACAGCGCGCCTATCTGGATACCGTGCGGAACGTAGCTCTAGGGTCTGATGCTTTCTTCCCGTTTTCTGACAATATAGAGAGAGCTTTCCGCTCCGGTGTGCGGTACGTTGCAGAACCCGGCGGTTCCATTCGGGACGACGCCGTAATTGAGTGCTGCGACAAGCACAGTATGGTCATGGCCTTTACGGGCATGCGCCTGTTCCATCATTGAGGCTGTCGATATGAGGGTCATGGTCATTGGCGGAGGCGGGCGCGAGCACGCCATCGTAAAGAAACTGAGAGAGAACCGTGAGATAACGGAGCTCTATGTCCTTCCAGGCAACGGCGGCATGGCCGGGGAGGCGGTCTGCGTGAATATCGGCGCTACGGATCTGCCGGCTATCGCGGCGTTCGCAGAAGAGAAAAAGATTGATTATGCAGTGGTCACACCGGACGATCCTCTGGTACTCGGAGCAGTGGATATGCTGGAGGCGCGAGGTATTTCCTGCTTCGGCCCCAGAAAATCGGCTGCGGCCTTGGAAGGAAGCAAAGCCTTTGCCAAGGATTTTATGCGTCGGCACGGGATCCCGACGGCTGCCTATTCGACTTTCTCTGACCCGGAAGAAGCACTTGCTTTTGTATCAGCCTGCCCGCTGCCCATTGTTGTCAAAGCAGATGGTCTCGCTCTCGGCAAGGGAGTCGTAATTGCGGAGACACGCGAGGAGGCAGAAACTGCAGTACGGGCTGCTATGTGTGAAGGCAGATTCGGACACAGCGGGGAGACGGTAGTCATAGAAGAGTTCCTTACTGGACCGGAGGTTTCGGTTCTCGCCTTTACAGATGGAAAGACACTTGTGCCCATGGTCAGCTCCATGGATCATAAGCGTGCTCTGGACGGAGACCGGGGCCTGAATACAGGCGGTATGGGCACCGTCGCACCGAACCCGTATTATACAGAAGAGACAGAACGGCGGTGTATGAAGGAGATCTTTCTCCCTACAATCCGAGGCATGGCGGAGGAAGGGCGTCCTTTCAAGGGATGCCTGTATTTCGGGCTGATGCTCACCCCGGAAGGCCCGAAAGTAATTGAGTACAATTGTCGCTTTGGAGATCCTGAAACCCAGGTGGTTCTCGCACTTTTGGAAAGCGATCTTTTCTCCATAATGCGGGCAGTGACCGAGGAACGGCTGAGTGAGGCGGATATCCGCTTTTCCGGTGATGCGGCTGCCTGTGTGATCATGGCGTCCAGTGGTTATCCTGTTTCCTACGAGAAAGGGTATGAAATCATTGTGGACGAGGATGCTCTTCCGCATGTACTCTTTGCGGGAGCGAAAGAGAAAGACGGAAAACTCTTTACCAATGGCGGGCGTGTTCTGGGTGTTGTCGGCAGGGGAAAGACTTTGCAGGAGGCGCTGGATCTTGCGTACAAGCGGGTAAAGAAGATTTCTTTTGAGAATGCATTTTATCGCCGCGATATCGGTAAGCGGGCGTTGGAGGCATAATGGTTTATCGTGTTTTTGTGGAAAAGAAACCGGACTTTGCCCAGGAAGCGGAAGCCCTGAAACGGGAACTAACGGACTTCCTGGGTATATCCACTCTGACAGGACTGCGTCTGCTCAACCGATACGACGCGGAGAATATATCACGGGATCTTTTCGACCAGGCAGTGAGGACAGTTTTTTCAGAACCGCAGGTGGACAGGACCTCTGATACCCCAGATTACGGGGATGGAACTGTGTTCGCCGTAGAATATCTTCCGGGTCAGTTTGATCAGAGAGCAGATTCCGCAGCTCAGTGCATCCAGCTCATCTCCCAGGGAGAACGTCCTATCATCCGTTCTGCCAAAGTTTATGTACTCTACGGGGGGATGAGTGTTGAAGAAATTGAGAAAATCAAAAAATATGTAATCAATCCGGTAGAGGCCAGAGAAGCTGCTCTTGAGAAACCAGATACTTTGCGGATCGATTACACTGTTCCGACCGATGTTAAAACTCTCACCGGTTTCCGGATGCTGGATGAGAAAGGCCTGAAAGCGTTCATCCGAAGCTACGGACTGGCTATGGATTTCGACGATATCGCTTTTTGCCAACAGTATTTTATGGATGAGGGCAGGGATCCTTCCATTACTGAAATCCGTATGATCGACACGTACTGGTCGGATCATTGCCGCCATACGACATTTTTAACGGAGATTGACAGCGTATCGTTTGAGGATGCGCTTCTGCAGCAGACGTATGATCGGTATCTTGAGACGCGAAAAGAACTGCACCGGACAAAGCCGATTTGCCTCATGGATATCGCAACCATTGCCGCCAGGTATCTGAAAGCACACGGCAGACTTGACAAACTGGATGAATCAGAAGAGATTAATGCCTGTACCGTAAAGATTGAAGTGGAGGCAGACGGAGAAAAAGAGCCGTGGCTTCTGCTGTTCAAAAATGAAACTCACAATCATCCCACGGAGATTGAGCCGTTCGGCGGAGCAGCCACCTGCATTGGCGGGGCGATCCGGGATCCTCTGTCCGGCAGATCTTATGTTTACGGAGCTATGCGTGTCACAGGAGCTGCAGATCCAACCAGGCCTGTAAGCGAAACGATACCGGGCAAGCTTCCCCAGCGCAAACTGGTGACGACTGCGGCAGCCGGCTATTCTTCTTACGGCAATCAGATTGGTCTGGCTACCGGCATCGTGGATGAAATCTATCATCCAGGATACGCGGCGAAGAGAATGGAGATCGGAGCCGTTATCGCGGCAACCCCCGCGGATTATGTTCGGAGAGAACGGCCTGCTCCCGGAGATGTAATCATTCTGCTCGGCGGATCGACAGGACGCGACGGTATCGGTGGAGCGACCGGCTCCAGCAAAGCACATAACGCACAGTCGGTCGAGACCTGCGGGGCGGAGGTACAGAAGGGTAATGCTCCGGAAGAACGGAAACTTCAGAGGCTTTTTCGAAACCCGACTGCATGCCGCATGATCAAGCGCTGTAATGATTTCGGCGCAGGCGGCGTATCCGTAGCGATCGGGGAACTTGCGGCCGGGCTCAGAATCAATCTGAACGCGGTGCCGAAAAAGTATGAAGGACTGGATGGAACAGAACTCGCTATCAGCGAATCACAGGAACGGATGGCGGTAGCTGTGTCAGCAGAGGATGTAGCTGCCTTTCTGGAGTTAGCACAGGCAGAAAACCTGCAGGCATGCCCTGTAGCACTTGTTACCGAGAATCCGCGCCTCGTCATGGAATGGAACGGAAAGAAGATCGTAGATATCAGCCGAGAGTTTCTGGATTCCAACGGCGCTTCCAAACATATCCGCATCGAAACATTCCGGCCGGATCTACAGAATAAAAAGATTAAAGGCGGTTTTTCCGAGAATCTTTTCCGGATAGCCGGCGATTTGAATATCTGCTCGCGCCGAGGTCTTGCGGAACGTTTTGATTCGACAATCGGAGCAGGAACGGTGCTCATGCCCTTCGGCGGCAGATATCAGATGACTCCGGTCCAGGCTATGGTCCAGAAGATATCTATGGAGGAAAAGCATACCGATGACTGCTCCGTAATGGCATGGGGTTACGATCCGGTTCTTACCAGCGAAAGTCCATATCACGGTGCCTACAGCGCGGTTGTGGAGTCTGTATCCAAACTGATTGCGTCAGGCGCAGGTTTTAAAGATGTATATCTGACTTTTCAGGAGTACTTTGCTAAACCAGGCCATGATCCGAAACGCTGGGGCAAACCGTTCGCCGCTTTGCTTGGCGCTTTTCAGGCACAGATGAATCTGGGAATCGGTGCGATCGGCGGAAAAGATTCCATGAGCGGTACGTTTGAGCAGCTGGATGTCCCGCCGACGCTTGTCTCCTTCGCCGTAACAACTGAGAAGGTCCGGCATATCGTATCAGGTGAATTCAAAAAAACGGAACATCGGGTTGTTCTGCTGGAACCTGATTATGATGAGAACGGTCTCCCGGTAACGCATTCCCTGCTCACTGTGTTCAATCGGGTAAGTGATCTGCTTCGGACGGGTAAGGCATATGCGGCATACACTCCGGAGAGAGGCGGTATCGCTGCTGCAATTCTGAAAATGGCCTTTGGAAACGGATTCGGATTCCGATTCTCACAGGATGTTTCTCTGGAAACGATCCTGCAAGACCGTCCGGGACGCTTCCTTCTCGAGATGGAGGGCGAAGAGGATGGACTTCCTGTCATCGGCAGCATCACAAGACAATTCGTTTTTGCTTATGGATCGGAATGTGTGGACGGGAGAAAACTTCAGTCGGTCTATGAGGATCGCCTGGAAACAGTTTATCCGTGCAATGTCGGTACTCCTAAAAGCCCGGTACAGACTTTCAGCTATCGTGTGACGAACCGTCCGCAAGCTAGAATCCGGGCAGCGAAACCACGTGTTTTGATTCCGGTGTTTCCCGGTACAAACTGCGAATACGACAGTGCCAAAGCTGTGCGGGATGCAGGCGGAGAACCGGTGATACTGGTACTGAATAACCTGAGCGCAGCAGGAATCGTCTCTTCCACGGAACGTTTTGATAAAGCGATAAAGAATGCGCAGATGGTATTCATTCCGGGCGGATTTTCCGGAGGTGACGAGCCTGATGGCAGCGGCAAGTTCATTACTGCCTTCTTCCGCAACGAGCGAATTAAGGATGGAGTCGGAGACCTGCTCGAGCACCGGGACGGTCTGATGTGCGGGATCTGCAATGGCTTCCAGGCGCTTATTAAACTGGGCCTCGTTCCTTATGGGACAATCATGGAAACAGATGAAACATGTCCCACTCTGACATATAATCTGATCCACAGACATCAGTCCAGGATCGTGCGTACCCGGATTGCTTCCAACAAGTCTCCATGGCTCAGCCTGACGGAGGTGGGAGAAGTAGTGAACGTGCCAATCTCTCACGGAGAAGGACGTTTCATCGCAGACGAAGCGCTGATAAGAAAACTGGCGGAGAACGGTCAGATTGCGACACAGTATGTGGATTTAGACGGGAGTGCCAGCATGGATATCCATTTTAATCCCAACGGCTCGCTGTATGCAATCGAGGGTATTACTTCTCCGGATGGGCGTGTATTTGGCAAGATGGGACACAGCGAACGGATCGGAAACGGTCTTTATAGGAATGTTCCGGGGAATTATGATATTCGCATGTTCGAAGCAGCGGTCAGATATTATCAATAAACAGAGTCATGCGTACGTGTCGCGCACAAGCGGCTATGCTCTGTCATTATGGGAATTTCTGCTTCACAAATGCCGAAAGAAGTGCTATAGTAACAATAACTCTTTGCACTGGACTATACTTGTGTGCATCGACAGTACAAACTGAGCAGGCAATACTTTTTCTTAAGTGAGAGCAGTATGTAGCCGGGTCGTAAGCACGACAGCAGAAGAAGCCCAAAAGCACATCTGCGGGACAGCAGTATGTTCCGGGATGTGCTTGTTCTTTTCGGATTGGAACAATCAGTGGCCGTATTCCCGAATGGAAGGGACTAAGTTGAGGAATGGAAGAACAAAGAATCGTTAATAAAATGTCGAGTGTCGGGATTATCGGGAATGTGATTCTGGCTGCGTTCAAACTGCTTGCAGGAATCTTCGGCAAATCAGGCGCCATGGTATCGGATGCAGTTCATTCCCTGTCTGATGTGTTTGCTACATTGATTGCATATATCGGCGTTCGGCTTTCCAGACAGAAGGAGGACACGGAGCATCCATACGGACATGAACGTCTGGAGTGTCTGGCTTCACTGGTGCTCGGCCTGATTCTGGCCGGTACGGGAATCGGAATCGGGTATGCAGGCATCCGAAATCTATTCTTCAGTCACGAACCGCTGGAGATTCCAACTTTTTTACCTCTGATCGCCGCAGTTGTTTCGATCATCGTAAAAGAGGGAATGTTCTGGTATACGATGCATTATGCGAAAAAACTGGATTCTGCCGCATTCAAGGCGGACGCATGGCATCATCGCTCTGATGCGATTTCTTCCGTTGGTTCATTTGCAGGAATCGCTCTTGCCAAACTGGGGCTGCCGTTCATGGACTCAGTGGCCAGTTTGCTGATCTGTCTGCTGATTCTGAAAGTGGCCTACGATATCATCAGGGATGCGGTCGTTAAGATGCTGGACACTTCCTCCGGCAAGGATACGGAACAGAAGATCCGGCGTTTCGTGGAAGAGCAGCCTGGCGTGAGGCATGTGGATCTGTTAAGGACCAGACAGTTCGGGAATAAAATCTACGTGGATCTTGAGATTGCTGTTAAAAGGGATATTTCCCTGATCGATGCCCATACAATCGCGGAACAGGTTCATGGAGGACTTGAACAGAGCTTTTCAAATATCAAACATGTGATGATCCATGTCAATCCAGAGGAAGAGAGCATCCGGCCGGAAGATGGGAATCTGCCGGAGAAGGCCGGATAGGAAAACACAGGACGAATGGGAATAGCTTATGATGAAAGAGGGAACGAAGTATCCGATCCTTATGCTGCATGGAGTCGGTTTCAGGGATCTGAAATGGCCTCTGTATTGGGGTCGCATTCCTAAGGTCCTGACGGCGATGGGGGTAGAACTGTATTACGGCAATCAGGACAGCTGGGCTCGTGTAGAGGATAACGCGAAAACAATACGGGCCAGAATCCGACAGATTCTGGAAGATTCAGGAGCGGGAAAGGTCAATATTATCGCCCACTCCAAAGGAGGACTGGAGGCGCGTATGGCGGCTTCGTCGCTTGGTATGGGGAAAGCTGTCGCAAGCATTACGACAGTCGGAACCCCGCACCGGGGATCGAAAACGGTAGACAGACTGCTGAAAGCTCCGGATTCTCTCTTCAACATCGCATCGTTCGCAGTCAACAACTGGATTGGTCTAATCGGCGACACCAAACCGAATTTCTATGCAGTGTGCAGGGATTTTTCAACAGACTACGCCGAACAGTTCAACAGGAACAACCCTGATGTTCCGGGCGTGTATTACCAGAGTTTTGCGGGAATGATGAAAACACCGTTGTCGGATATCAATTTGTCGACAGCTTATAGCGTTGTCAAAATGATAGAAGGAGAAAATGACGGACTTGTCAGCGTGGAGTCTGCAGAATGGGGGGAGTCGTTTACTGTTCTGAAAGGTCAGAGAAGCAGAGGCGTTTCACATCTTGACGAAATTGACTTTCGAAGAACTCCGTTCCGGCCCGGTGAAGAGCTGAACGGTATATCTGATATCTGCGATGTCTATCGCGATATTGTGCAAGGACTCAGAGAACGTGGCTTTTGACCTTCCGTTACGGCTGGAACAGCCTGCACTCGAAGGAGCGCGACTCGAAAATTGTTGCATTCAATCCCAGAGCCATGATATAATTAATCGGTTCCAAATGATTTGAACGACCAAGGAGGTAAAAGGTACATGCAATACACGAAGGAAGTCGAAGACATGGTTTGTGTCGCAAAAGGACCGAACCATGGTCCCGCACCGATTCCCGAAGAAGGCAAGTGGGTTCAGGCCAAGGAGATTAAGGATATTTCCGGCTATACCCATGGAATCGGCTGGTGTGCTCCGCAGCAGGGCGCCTGCAAGCTGAGCCTGAACGTCAAAAATGGAATTATTGAAGAAGCTCTTGTGGAGACGATCGGCTGCTCCGGTATGACACATTCTGCCGCTATGGCCAGTGAGATTCTTCCCGGAAAGACCATCCTGGAAGCAATGAATACAGACCTCGTCTGTGATGCGATCAACACCGCAATGCGTGAGCTGTTCCTTCAGATCATCTACGGCCGTACACAGTCGGCTTTCTCTGATGATGGTCTCCGCATCGGCGCTGGTCTTGAGGATCTCGGCAAAGGTTTGAGATCCATGGTAGGAACCATGTACGGAACTAAGGAAAAAGGTACCCGCTATCTTGAGATGACCGAAGGATATGTCGTGAAAATGGCACTTGATAAGGATGATCAGGTTTGCGGCTATCAGTTCCTGAGCCTCGGAAAAATGATGGATGCTATCAAGAAGGGCATGTCTCCCAATGAAGCATATGAGAAGAATCTGGGGACCTACGGCCGGTTTAAGGCTGAGGACGGGGCAGTCAAATGGATTGACCCGCGCAAAGAATAACGGGAGGTGCGACTATGGCTTTGTTTGAGAACTATGAAGGCCGCATGCCTCAACTGCAGCCTGTTCTGGATAAATACGGTTTCAAAGATTTTGAGGAAGTAAAAGCATTTACGAACGGGAAAGGCGTGGACGCTTACACCATCGTGGAGAGCACACAGCCTATCTGCTTTGAGAATGTCAAATGGGCATATGAGCTCGGTGCGGCAATCGCGATGAAGGAAAACGCAAAGAATGCTGCAGAGGCTGCCAAATGGATCGGTGTCGGCCTGCAGGCGTTCTGCATTCCGGGTTCTGTTGCTGATCAGCGTCAAGTCGGAATCGGACACGGTAACCTCGGAGCAATGCTGCTGGATGAGGAAACTGAGTGCTTTGCATTCCTCGCCGGTCATGAATCTTTTGCAGCGGCGGAAGGCGCAATTAAAATTGCTCTGAATGCCAATAAAGTACGTAAAAAGCCGCTTCGCGTCATCCTGAACGGACTTGGCAAGGATGCAGCTATGATCATCAGCCGCATCAACGGTTTCACCTATGTACAGACCAAATATGACTATCTGTCAGCTGATGTGAAAGAGGATCATGCGTTGACAATCGTCAGCAAGACCGCTTACTCTTCCGGCGAGCGTGCTAAAGTCAACTGCTATGGTGCAGATGATGTTCGTGAAGGCGTTGCAATCATGTGGCATGAAGGCGCAGATGTTTCCATCACCGGAAACTCCACAAATCCGACTCGCTTCCAGCATCCGGTTGCCGGTACATATAAGAAGGAACGTTGGGAAGCCGGAAAGAAGTATTTCTCCGTTGCATCCGGCGGCGGAACAGGCCGTACGCTCCATCCGGACAACATGGCAGCAGGCCCCGCTTCTTACGGTATGACTGATACCATGGGCCGTATGCATTCCGACGCGCAGTTTGCCGGTTCATCTTCTGTACCTGCTCACGTCGAGATGATGGGCTTCCTCGGAGCAGGCAACAACCCGATGGTCGGTATGACTGTCGCTGTAGCTGTTGCCGTCCAGCAGGCTATGAATAAGTAATACTTCGATGCAAACTTCTCCCGGACTTCACGTCCGGGAGTTTTCTTTTGCAAAATGGGAACGGGCTGTTTCCCAAGGACGTTCCGCTTGCACCCCACACAAGTGAATGGTATACTGTATAAGTAAAAAACTATGCTCATGGAGGATAACATGAATCCTTTTGTACATCTGCATGTCCATACCCAGTACAGCCTTCTGGATGGTGCATCGAGAATTCCAGATCTTGTGAAAAGAGCAAAGGAACTGGAACAGCCCGCGATTGCAATTACGGATCACGGGGTACTTTATGGTGTCATCGATTTCTATCGGGCATGCAAAAAGGAAGGAATTAAGCCGATTATCGGAATTGAGGCTTACATTACAAAAGGTAAGTATGATGCGACAGATATCCGGGAACGGGATTATGCGCATCTGATCCTTCTTGCAAAAAACCATACAGGCTATCAGAACCTGATGCTTCTCTCCAGTGAATCTTTTACTCATGGATTCTATTATAAGCCCAGAATCGATTATGATTTTTTGGAGCAGCACGCGGATGGACTGATTTGTCTTTCCGCCTGTCTGGCGGGAGATATTCCACAGGCGTTTCTGCAGGGAAGAGACGCGGACGCGTATGAGATCGCTCAGCGGTTAAAACGGGTATTTAAAGAAGATTTCTATATAGAACTTCAGAATCACGGGATAAGAGAACAGCTGGAAGTACTGCCAAAGCTGAAAAAATTAGCTTCTGATCTAGAAATCAAAACGATCATCACAAATGACATTCATTATGTGTATAAAGAAGATGCGGAAGCCCAGGATGCGCTTTTGTGTATTCAGACGCAACGATATGTGGATGAACAGGATCGCATGCGCATGGGAGCGGAAGAGTTCTATCTGAAATCATATGATGAAATGCTCCGTGTTTTTCCAAATGATGCGGATTCGCTGGACCGGTCTCTGGAAATTGCAGACAAGTGCAACATAGAGATTGAATTTGGAGTCAGGAGGCTTCCTTCCTATACAGCGCCTGACGGGTCCAAGGATAATTATGCTTTTCTGAAGAAACTGTGCGTTGAAGGCATGGCACGAAAGATGCCGGATGCCGATCAGGCGGCATGGGAACGACTGGAGTATGAACTTGGGGTCGTCTCCAGAATGGGTTTTGTTGATTATTATCTGATCGTCTGGGATTTCATCCATTACGCAAAATCAAACGGAATCATGGTGGGACCGGGAAGGGGAAGCGGCGCCGCTTCTCTGATGGCTTACTGCATTGATATTACCGATGTGGATCCGTTGAAATACGGATTACTGTTCGAGCGCTTTTTAAATCCGGAACGCGTTTCAATGCCGGACTTCGATGTCGACTTCTGCTATGAAAGACGTCAGGAAGTGATTGATTATGTCGGAAGAAAATATGGCGAGGGACATGTCGCTCAGATCATTACTTTCGGTACTTTGGCTGCGAAGGCAGTTGTACGCGACGTCGGAAGAGTGCTGCGCGTGCCATATGCGGATGTGGATAAACTGGCAAAATTGATTCCGAATGTTCTGAAATTGACTCTTCGGGATGCACTGAATATCTCAGCTGAACTGAAAAATGTGTATGACACAGATCCGGTCATGAAGAAAATACTGGATCTTTCGATTAAACTGGAAGGTCTTCCCAGACACAGTTCCACACATGCAGCTGGTGTCGTTATTTCCGGCGTCCCGCTGAACACGGTCGTTCCGCTGCAAAGTAATGACGGAGTTCTGACAACTCAGTTTCCCATGACAACCCTGGAGGAACTGGGACTGCTGAAAATGGATTTTCTGGGACTCAGAACGTTGACGGTCATCCGGGATACGCTTGATTTTATCCGGAAACAAGGTAAGCCGGTTCCGGATTTTTCCAAAAACGATTTTGACGATCCGGCAGTCTGGGAAATGATTGCAAAGGGTGACACGGACGCGGTATTCCAGCTTGAATCTGCCGGCATGCAGCAGTTCATGCAGCAACTGAAACCGGACTGTTTTGAAGACCTGATCGCAGGAATTTCATTGTATCGTCCGGGTCCCATGGATCAGATTCCGAGATATGTCAGGGGCAAACATGAACCGG